>Ga0078894_10001972_pt1 | contig 15411 bp, 8 predicted proteins | sample LauGreSu1BDMLBSD_2_FD_67506 | JGI IMG/M metagenome (GOLD analysis project Ga0078894, IMG submission 67506) | Freshwater lake microbial communities from Lake Michigan, USA - Su13.BD.MLB.SD (version 4) (version 4) | ecosystem: Environmental > Aquatic > Freshwater > Lake | place: Lake Michigan, USA... | reverse complement strand
TGTCAGGGTCAGGGTCAGAAATAACCGCCGCAACTGCAACGATAAACGAATTAGACTCTCCAGAAGGTAAAAAAGAATCAAATGCGGTTGAGACAATCCAAGAAGCGTTCCATATCAAAAAGTTGCTGGATTATCTTCCGATTATTATTCTCGTTCTAATCGTATTTATTAGCATGGTTTCATCCGACCTACTAAAACATAATTGGCATGTCTTTACCACACTCGTCATCGCGTTCGTATTTGTTACGTTTATTCATTATTTTTCCCCATCAAAAATGCTTGCCCTCGAAAATAGTAGCACACCTCCCACATTTATGCCAAAGCTTTCTAACATCATCGATTTTTCAAACATCAGCCCACTTTATTATGTCATCGTCGTCGTAGTATTCGGACTCGGTATTGCACTGGGATTTTCGAGCATTCATGTGTCTGGTCGAAGCACCGCTTATGATCCATCATCGGGTCTCATTACTGTTGGTTCTCTGTTATTAATTGCGGGATTTATCTATTTTTTACTGATAGCGTTCAAATTTATTCCAGTGATCGCGGATAAAATTTCTTTCATTAAAAACTTCACAGCTTCGCATATACCTCTATTTATACTCTTCATTATCGTCGGCATTCCTTTGGTTGTGCGCGGAAGTGAAATCAAGAATGACTTAGGTAGTAAATTAAATGCCGACCAGATAGCATCAGATGAATATAAAACAAATATCGCAAATACGAGTGCAGACGCGATGTTAGGAACCGGATTATTTTTCCAAATCGCGGTTTTTATCGCAATCGGGTATTGTTTATGGAGCCTTTCAAGTGAAGGAGAATTCACCGACATAAAAACGGTGGGTGCTGTGGGTGCGTTGATTCTAGCGGCCATTTTTATACCGGGTGGTTTATTTTTATCTAAAAGTCTTGGTGGCCCTGGATTTGAAAAAAAAGAAGACGATAAAGCAAAAGGTTCGACATACGAGGATAAAGCGTTTTTAGTCCATGGTATCATTTACATCATTATCGGTATCGTATTTTGCTTGATATTATTCGGACAAACAGAAAAGTTGAAAGTATTCAAAGGTTTGTTAGGGTTTTTGCCGTTGGCATTTTTGATTTTTGTCTTGATATCATGGGGTATTGTGGATCAAGAAGCAAATAAAACCGTGGATATTAATTCAATCACGGCCGACAAGGACAGCGTGTATTATCAGCGGTTGAGACAAGAGGCAATAAAGGAAGTTCAGAAGAAATCGCCTAATGCGTTTGCCAATACAGGAGAATTTGATGCACAAGTAAATAAAGCAATGGAAGAACGACTTCAAACCATGACGCACCAAACAAAATCGCCAGTAAAAGCCGTTGTCGGTATAAGCTCGGCATTAACCCTTGTTATTACAGCATTTATTGGTGCTTGTTATTATTACCGTAAAAAGTTTATGATTTCGACAGTTATTGATGACGATATAAAAGAAAAAGTGAAGGCCGATAAAATGCTTTCAACCGATTGGGATAAAATATTAACGAATAATGATAAAACCGAGACTAATGTCTCAAATAAAGAAGTGCGTTTCGCACAATGGTTTTCGTTTATTCCCTTCATCTCGGTGATTCTCATCATCTTGTGGGTGAGTGTGCTTTTTACACGAGTGACGACTTCACCAAAAACAAGTGATTGGATTGCTGATAAATTTTCGGGGGATATGTTTGCGCGTGTGAAAGAACTCATCGACACATTTTTTATTGTGATTCTCGCAGGTCTATTATTGTGTGGGATTCTGTTACTTCCGATGGTGAAAGAAATGAATGTAGGCGGTCTTGATTCGATGCTCAAGTTCGCAGAGTCGATTCAGGTGTGGCAGTTCAATAAAAATGACTCGAACCCAACTCGAGGCGGGTGGATTGGTGTATTGGCGTTTATCGCTGTATTCTTGATTGGTCTCTCGTGGTGGTGGGATTATATGCTAAAAAAATCAGAAACAGACCCTGTCATTCCTGCAAATTGGGGATGGGCAATCGCATTTGTCGTTCTTCTCGCGATTTGTGCGATTCCCACCGGTTATCATATCTTTTCAAATGGCGTGCATGAAGATTTCGAAAAGGAGTTCTTTTTGAAACGATGGCTGCGGCAGTTATTGACAATCGTATATCTGGTTCCTTGGTTGTTGGTCGTATTGTTCCGCACAGGTATATACAGTATCGCGTCATTATCGGGTATTCAAGAATTCATCAATAAACGCAACGAAGAACTTGACAAGCTGAAATTCTGGAACTGGAATGCTGGCGACATCGACCTTCGTATGTTTCCTACGGATAATACTCCACCTACACCTGAGAGTGTAACATCAGTTCATAAAAATGCGGATAATGCAGCCGCTGCTGCCGCCGCCCATACCGGTTCTACTACTCCTGCCGAACCCGCTGGAATCAACGAAACCAAAGTTGATGCAATCGGTAAGCTTATCAAAGTCTTATTACTCACAATATCTTTTGTAATTCTTATTCTTGCCATTGTTTATTATGTATATAAGATTGATGCCGAGTTCGTGAATAAAGGCGGTGGTTCAGATACAGTGACATCTGGTGGTATCATGGCGAATTTGAACTCGCCAACTGCACACACAATCTATGTTCTCATCGCGATTGTTGCAGTTGCCGGAGGTGTCGCTGCGCTTCGAGAGAAGTTCAAGACAGCCAACAATAACAAAACACCCGAAAAATACTTATTCGATGACATGAAAACACAGGACGAACAAAAACCCCTTCGTCAGCTCGCATTCGGTGCAACGCATATCGTGTATATCATCTTGATGGTGATTGTATGGATATATGACCGCGATAAAGACGATAAAGACCGCATGTCGGTTACTGGAATGACCGTATTAGGTGTCGCCATTATCTTGTTTCATTACGGTTTAGAATTTATTGATACAATGAATCCGTCGTCAAGCATGCCTGCCGCTAGCGGAGAGAATAAACCTAAACCTTCACTCGCAAGTCTATTCACCAATATCCGCTTCATTATCAATACCGTGTTTTTTATTGTGTTGTGTGTGCTTGCGTATGCTAAGCAGCATGGCGTGATGGTCGCACTTATTTTAGCAATGTTTCTCTTCCATCTTACAAAATCCGCACTCGGTCTGAAATTATTGAAACTATTATGGTTAGGCATTTTATTCATTCCTTGTTTATTCCTCGACATGCTAACATCGTCACAATCAGCGGTCGGTGATACTACCCGCCCCATATGGATTATCGTTGCAATTGAATTGATTCTTATTGCGATTTTATACGGCGGTCCTTACCTGTTGAATTATATCGGAGCATCCGCATCACAAATCGTGCACGCTCCTGTATCGTTGAAACAGAAGTATGACACAAATTTAAATACGCAAAGCCCGCAAATTTTCATTTATCATAACACAGGTGTCGACCGTTCACCCCAGGATAAGGCTGCAAATTGTCCTGTCGAAGAAAAAATGCGATACAACTATTCGATTTCGGGTTGGGTCTTCTTGAATAATCAGGTCATTAGCAATAATAAGGATTTAGAAATATTCGATTTTGGTGGCGTCCCGCGCATGACGTATAATACATCGACTACCGAACTGAAGTTGTGGTGTAATACACTCGACCTCGGTGGTAGTCCATTATCGACACCCACCCTGATTTACAATTCACGCACGAATTACAATACGATTATCAAAGGTAAATCGAAAGATAAACAGGACCAAATCAGAATCATGGTGGATAATGAAGATGAGCTTGATGTTTCAATCCCTCTTCAAAAATGGAATTACTTTGTTGTGAATTACAACGGGAAAACAATGGACGTATTTATGAATAACAAGCTGCTTGTTCGAAGCGATTTCATTATGCCAGATATTTCCCTGAAACCAATTACAGTTGGTGACACAACCGACAATAAGGGTTTAAATGGGTCCATTTGTAATTTCGCATTTCATAAAGTCCCTCTTACGAAAGAACAGATACGTTGGAAATATACGATGTTGAAGTCACATAATCCGCCTATGATTGGAATGAAGACGATTGAAGATGAAGTCAAAGAAGCTGGAACAACCACAGTCTATTCTAAGTAAATAATATATACAATAATTATAAGATGAATTCAAAATTAGTTCTAGCGATCGTTATTATTCTTTTACTGTTGTATGTTATTTTCAAGGCTTTGACAACAAACTATACAACTTTAGGCACGATGCAGAAATGGGGAAATAAAACGACGCTACAAGGGTCGAATCTACCAAATAGTTTCAAAGCAAATAGTGCCATTTCTATCTGGTTTTACATCAAAAAGTGGGTGAATAATGCGAATGTCATCAGTTTTCACAAGGGTGCTTCTGGAGATACTGCTTCTACAATATTCAAGGTTTTGTTTAAAGCTAGTACCAACACAATACAGATTTTTCCAAGGTCTGCCACATCTGACTCAAGATATGATTGTGAAATTGCCGAGTTTCCTCTTCAAAAATGGGTGAATCTGATTATTAGCTTCAACGGATCCGCGATGGATGTTTATGTGGACGGAAAACTCGTAAAATCGTGCGTTGTAAATCAGGGTTCGCTACTTCAAGAAACCCAAAGTATTGTTTTAGGCGATGACGCCGAGGCAGTAAAAACAGGTGATGTTGGTTTTATTACAAATGTAAAACTGAAAGCCGCACCTATCGCTCCACAAGAAGCTTGGGATATTTATTCGCAAGGGTTTGGTGGAAGCCCTTGGAGCGACATTCTCAATAAATACAAGGTGAAGTTGAGCTTCATCGTCGATAACCAAGAACAGGCGAGCGTTAGCACCTAAACACACCATAATACCCGCGAAATTGGCACCCCTCTACACTCAAAACAACCTATTCAATTGTATAGATTGTTTTTTTATTCGATTATATTAGTAAGAAATATAATGAGTGAATCCAATGGAGACGGAGGCGGTGGTGGATTTTTTAAAGGAATAACATCGAGTTTTTCAAATCCAAGTAATGCTGGGTTGTCTTCAAGTTCCGGAAGCAACGGCGGCGGTTTTGGATTGAAAGATTTTATGGAATCCAATAGTCTTGTCGCCAAATTCGCATTTATTTTAATGGTGTTTATCATATTTTCAGTCGCAGTTAAACTGTCGATTATCGGTTTATCATATTTGATGCTTCCTTCTATGTCGCCTTTTGTATTAGACGGAACTGCGAATACGGAAGATATGGCGATGGAACGAACACAGGACCCGGCGAAAGAAGATTCAGTATTCATCGCGAGGTCTATGAATGAAGACGGTGGTTTAGAATATACATGGTCGGCATGGTTTTATATTAATCAAGTTCCTCTCCAACAAGACAAATATTCAAGAATCTTTAGCAAAGGCGGTGAAGGAACGAAATCGTCTGACGATGGAATCTATTACCCAAATAACGCACCAGGAATGTATATTAAATTTACAGAGACAGTCACAGCTACAAACCCCGACCGCACCGACAAAGGTGTTAATGTAACATTGCTGGCGGTCGTTGATGTCAATGGCAAGAATGATAATGAAGCAGATAAGACCAAAAATCTTCATGAACAACTTATCGCAACCGATATTCCTATAAAGAATTGGGTGAATGCTGTTATCCGTGTAACAAACAATGTCATCGATTTATACATTAATGGTCGTCTCGCACAACGTCGTAAAACCGCCGGTATTCCATTACAGAATTACGGCAAGGTATATATCGGCGAAAGCAAAGCAAGCAACCGTTTTAGTGGTTACATTTCAACCATTCAGTATTTCAATTATTCCATTGGTTCCAATAAAATCAAGAGCATCGTGGATGAAGGGCCGAATATGAAGATGGTTTCAAATACAGGCGGGCAAGGTTCTACTAAGAATGTCGGTTCTTACTTGTCGAATAATTGGTATATGAGATAATATTTTTTTACATTGAGATATCAGCAATACTGGTGTAAAAAAATATCAATAAATGCCCGCTGTTGTTCCAACATGGTCGCCATCATTACAACAAGATTCGCCTACTGGTGATGTCTATTTTGTCGGTGAATATGGGCATCGTTTCAACGTATATTCTTTGAATTACGCTACTACATTTACACTTTTACCCGGCACATTTACATATCCTAGCACACTTCCGGGAATTGGACCTCGTGACACGGATATACCAGCATCCATACTCGCAAAAAGAAATTCACTTATTGGATTTATACCGCTCATTAACATCACTTCCAACAATAATTACACCCCTATCCGGTTTTCATTTCCAACAAACAATTTTGCGGTCAGCATCGAACGGTTGGACAGAGACTATTATGTTATTCCACAAGCATCTAGTGATCCAGCAAATGCACCTAATCCAAACGGATTATATAAAAATCCAGGTGCGGAAGATGTCCGCCTACCATATCGCAATGCTCTTCTCATCAACGGTGTTTATGACAACTCGGGTGGATTTCGTTATGACCAACCTTCCACGACAATACCTATGGAAATGAAACAAGCCATAACAACCATATCGGGTGAGACACTCTTTTTAGATAAAACAATTAATGTCCCACTTACCATATCAAAAGCGGAAACTGATATTAGTTTGAACACTCCATTTACTGGTATTGGGCGAAGTAAATTAAATTCGATACCGGACAGTAGTGGAAATATTGTGCGAGAATGGCTTGACGGTCATATCGACCTGAACTTTCCGGATTTCGCAAGAACTACTCGTAAGAATATCCAAACTAACGGACCCGATTATGGAGATATCCACTATTATTTGAGTTTGGTTCTTCCGCGCACGTTTAATACAAGCGACGAACACCTACAAATATCCGGGAATCGGATTACCTTCAAACAAAGCACACAAACGAGTGTCAGCCAACTTAATCCGATTTCAATTAAATTTCTTCAAGAGGAAACGCCCGTGTATAAACGGTCAAATCAGCGAATCGGGGATATTACCGGTTATACAAATACGATAAACCTTATTATCAAAAAATCAACACCGACATTTATAAACCAATCGCCTGAAACAAACATCGATGACATAAATACCATTTATAAACTACCTGACCTTAATAAAATGACGTCGGAAGGTTCGTTTGTTATAACCCCACCAGAGTCGAATAATAAAGAAGCTACCGGCGTGATTACGTTTTCTTCATCAAACGAATACTTATTAAAATTACGTGTAACTGGCACAGGTGCATCTGCTGTATATACGGGATTCATGTATGGTTCAGGGACAGCTACGGTCACCGTAACGCAAGCCGAAACAACAAACTTTAATCAAAAGGTCGCGACATTCAATGTAAATATATTCGAAATCACACCTTCTGTTATCAATTGTAATACGAATCTCTTTTATACAAACCCATACAACCGCCAGTTTTGGACACGTTTCAAGCCCGAATGCCGGTCTTCGAATATGGTGAATAGTGAAACAGGACAACCACTTACTGTAACGCAAGTCGATGAAATCTATGATATGCGACGTAAGGCCGAAATCTTGAAATACAATAAAAATGTCGGCGGGCTCACTAAAACGCAAAAATATGCGAAAGCAGCACGAGGTGAGCTCATGAGGAGTATCGGCAATTCGTCGAGATATACGACCGACCCGGCGAGTCCATTCGCGTTGATTTGTCCACCTACTGCCGCCAATAGTCGCATATTATGCGGTCTTACAAGTGCATGCGGTGTGCCTGGACCGGAACGCTTACTCTGCTACGACCCATCTATTAATTTATACAATTACAAACGCACATATCAATACGAAGCGGGTCTTCAACTCACTCTGAATATTCCAACGACGATTTTAACCGAGCCAACAAATCTAAAGATTAGTGATTATGATAACGTAAATAAACGCGTCACATTGTCATGGGATGCTCCTGATTCAAATGGTGGCTTACCCATCACCGGTTATGTTATTACATATTCCACGAATAACAAAACATGGGATCCGTATAAAAGCGTATTTCCATACAAGCCGGCTCCTGGTGCACCACCACCAACGTTTAATCCTGTTAGCGGTGAAATCAACGGAAATTCGGTTGTATTTGAACGCATACCGGGGTCTATAGAAATTCTTGATAATACTGTATATTACTTGTCGGTGTTTTCTGGTAATGAGCGCGGTTTATCGAGTGTTCCGGCGACAATCACGCTGAAAACATCGTCGGTGCCGTCGATTATAAATGATTTCGGATTTATGAATACGTCGGATGAACGGCAAAACCTAATGGTGGAATTGAAATGGAGTGACCCGTCGAATACTGGGAGCAGTGGTGGTGCGGCAGGTAGTAGTGCTAGCGGAGCCGCGACGGCAGTAGGTGCGGTTTCATCATATAATGGTCCGCCAATTAGTGCGTATAATTTATATTATAGAAAGGCCCCCGATACTACATGGATAAAAGAAACACTTACTACGTCGAATGTTATCATTCCGTCAGTCGGTAGTCAGATGCGTCGTTATGTTCTGCGGAATTTATTCAACCGCAGTAAATATCAGATTAAAATAGAACCTATTAACAGTGTTGGTGTTGGTCCAGAATCCGCGATTATTAATGCACGAACACTTATGAATCCAGGTGTTCCTACCAATATATCTATCACATCAAAATATGGTCTATTACCCCCAACAATAACAGATATGTCACGTAACTATATCAATATTAAATGGACCAAACCTGACACAGGTGGAACCGTCATTAAGTATTATAACATTACGATTACACCACCAGCGTCACTGGGGTCGGGTCTTACCTATCCGTATAATATATCATCCACTGACACAAGAACATCATATAGTGCAGATATAGGTATTTTAAATAATACATATTTGGTGGATGGTTCGTATTCAATTGTCATGGAAACATATAACGGTTATCTAACAAGTAATGAAAGTGCACGTGTATTTTTAACAATTAACCCTACATCGGCCAAAGCGGTCATCTTTAGCATCGAAGGTTATTATACGCCATCTGGGTTGTCATATGCGGAAATGACGTTTTCAATCAATTCGCAATGGCAAGTTGAAAATCCGATTACATCTGTAAGAGTGAACGGATTGAACGCACCTTATTCCACGAATACCAATACAGATAATCAACCAATATCAGGGTCTGGACAACATAACATTCGTATTCCGGCAATAAACGCCGGTTCTGAAATTATTATCGTTGGCACCGAATATAATGTTAGCATTACACTTATCTATCAGGATAGACAGCAACAAACGAGTGAATTGTTTTCATATACTCCAGATATTAGATATATATCATTGTAATTGCCGCGTCGCGGTTATTCTCTCAACGTAGGGTCAATACAAATATCATGGCGTGAATATACTTGTCCCGACATACATTTATCCGTTGCTTCCACCTTAACACAGCTGCGAAATCCGCGGTCTTCGCCAATATAACAGTATCCGCCTTTCCCGCTTTGATGTTTTTGTGTCACGCTCGTGCTGTCATCTGCGTTCGGTGAAGGACCTGAATAATGGCGGTCGGCTTTATCTAAAAATGTGTATTTATTTTCATCGGTTAAGAACCCCGGTTTTTTATCACTGCTGTTTGTTGCGTCGGGGGGGACTGGCGGGCGATGTCTCGATGCGGCCTTTGAGGAATCTCTCGGTCGTCTTACTTTTGCCTCATCGTCGTCGTCCTCTTCGTCGCTGCTATCGCTGTCGGAGTCGGATTCGGCTTCGGCTTGGATGGTCACACCTGTGAATCGAGCGACAACCTCGCGTCCTTTTTCCTCCATCGATTTAAAAAACGTGTTTATCTTTTCGCCAAATTCACCCATTCCTAAAGAAAAATCACTATTTGACGACAAACTACTCCACATGAACCATACAATGACCGCGACAATGATGAACTTCACCAGCGTCCAAATTGAAAAAAAACTGTTATCGCCGTTATCTCCCGTTCCAGCAGATTCTATATCGAGAGATATCTCTGGCATCTTCATGTCTTTAAATGTATCTTGTGCCTTTTCTTTAATGCTTGAGATAATCCCCGATTTTGCCATTTTGGAAGAAACAGACAAACCGCTATTTACACTGTCATTATTTGTAGGCGCTCCTAATTTCGTAAATTTAAATGTTGGAAGTGACATATTATTTAATATAGTATTATATATTCGTATATATTATACTCGTATAATTACTCGTATAATTACTCGTATAATTACTCGTATAATTACTCGTATAATTACTCGTATGGAGTATATTTCTTAGGGGCTGTTTCGGATGAATTGGGGTCGTCGTCTTTTTTCCGGACGATTGTGTTCATCGAATTCAACGCTTCAAGACGTTTAATCGTGCGTTCTAAATCGCCGTTTTTATCGCCAGTGTAGCCAGCAGATGAGAACAAGTAGTCTGTATCAGGGCTAATTTCATGTTGTTTAATTTGTTTATATACTGAGTTAATATTCGCAACTGCGGTTTCTATGACGAGACGGTCATTTATCATTTCGATTTTACTATCATATTCAGCAGTTAAAAGTGATATCGCAAAATAGATAAGGTAACGCCGCTTTTTCCGAACGCCTGGTGTAAATCGAATACAGTATAAACGTAATATACTCGTAACAATTTTCTGAGTAAGAGGTGAATATTCTTCTGCGTCGGCACTTCGTGCAATAATCATATCCCATATCATCCATATTGGGTCAAATTGAAGCTTATCATCGACAGGTATATGAGACCGTCTCTCGCAACGACATGTTTCCTTCTTCGCTTTACAAATGGTTTCAAACTCGACAATCCATTCCACCCAGTAACACGCTAAAAGTGTGTTTTTGGAATCGCGAGAGATATGATATGCAAACTCATTCATCGCGATGAATATTTCCTTAGGGTCTTTCTCTCTGAAAAAATCCTGAGCATAATCCACCCGTGGTGCTTTCAGACGCTGCGACATCGTCGCAATATCATATTCTTCCTTCTTCTTTATTTTCACACTCTCGTATTTGTGTTGTCGCTTAGAATTTGCGAGAACACATACAATTTCCGCAAAAAGCGACCGCATTTTCGGATGATTTCGTAGGCGGAGTTCATTCCCCGTATAACCGTTGGATATTATCGATTTGAAGCTCTCATACCGCATTTCAATATAAAGAGGTAGTTTAGGGTTCGCTAAATGAATATATTTACTCATGAATGTGATAATTATGTCCCAGAGTTCGAGATAGTGAGCAGAACATACGAGTTCCGCACTCCAATAACACGCGGGTTCGATTTTAGAGCTGGATAAACTATTAATAAGTTCCTTGCGAACGTCTGTTTTTTTATACGATGAAAATGTGATGCCGCGAAATTCGCTTTCACCGCGTATATCGTTTATTTCATTCGGGTCGGACATTTACGAGTAGTGCGAGTAGTTATTACTATGTCTCTTGTTTTTATTCACGCGAGAATAACGATAATATATTTTGTAACGAAATACTAGTAGATATGACTTCTCTCTATACATCATTTTCGGCATATATTCGTTCCATCACACGATGGGAAATCTTAACATTCTTATTCATTTTACTTATGATATTCTGTTTCATTAAGCGTGATTTATCGTTTCACGTTGAGGGTTTTGAACAGCGAGAAAAATACAAGGTCTATGATAATAACACGATTTTTGATAATTTTTATGCGGATATCTATGATGAACTCTTCATACAACCGAATAAAATTGAGGCCGAGGCAGATGAGGTGATACATATTACAGGGGCACTTTCAGGGTCAGACACTGACAAGAAGAATTTTAAAGTATGCGATATCGGTTGTGGACCGGGACACCACGTTCATGAATTAAAAAAGAAAGGTATAGTTAATGTCATCGGTTGTGATAATTCAGAATCCATGCTTCAGACTGCGAGAGATTTGTATCCATCATGTAAGTTCATCAAGGGGGATTTCATGAAGCCGATGTTATTTAGTGAAGAAGAGTTTAATGTTCTTACTTGTTTTTATTTCACGGTGTATTACGTGAAAGATAAACGTGCATTCTTTCGCAATTGTTATCAATGGTTGAAACCAGAAGGCTACCTTATTATCCATCTTGTGGACCGTAACCACTTCGACCCAATCGTTCCTGGTGGAAAACCATTGTTCTTGGTCTCGCCACAAACCTACGCAAAAGAACGCATCACGAATTCTCTCGTTAAGTTTCGCAGCTTTCAATATAAGTCTGATTTTACACCGCCGCCTCCAACAAAAAACGCCAACGCGGCAGGCAGTCGGCATAAAAACACCGGTGAAAAGAATATCGGGAAGTTCGTCGAAAAAATCACCGACGATAAAACCGGCAAAGTCCGAGAGAATATTCACACCTATTATATGCCGACGAATCGAGAGATGTTGGAAATCGCCAAAGAGGTCGGTTTTACTGTCACTGGACAGGTCGATTTGGTTCATGTTTTAAACGAATATCAGTATTTGTATATTTTGAAGAAGGTCGCGTAGGCCATGTGCTCGTATTTTATCCTTGTAATATAATGAATGAAGTCGCGGCGGATACAATGGCAAGAGCCATCCCGCCATTTTTCTTTCATTATATTATTGTTGTTTTGGTCGTAATTGTAATCCTGTGTGTTTGTGTATTAAAATTAAAATACTTTTACTGGTATGAACAACCTCTCACTTTTCGTTTTACGATTCGCCGATTCTTTCGTAATCGCAACGGCGGCGGAGGCGGCGACCGACACCCAACAAGCATAATGAACATATTATCTCTCAGCGAACGATGTTATAATGCGGTAGTTTATCCTTTTTTACATCACGTAAATCATGATACGGTTCGTGTATTTCGTGCCGCACACGATGAAGATGTTCCGTTCGAGAGAATCTCTCAGTTATTGCAGGCAAGGTCGAAAGATGAAGGTATCGTGCATAAAAATGACGGACTTATTGCAGTGAGGTCATATGACACTCTTCAACTTATTCTCTCGCAAGAAACGTTTGGTCTCTCGGCTTTCATCGGCGTTTTTATGAACAAAGACTCCGCAAATTACGACGATATTAAGGGTGTGTCGGTGCTTACACCACGTATAATGATTTCATTTGATTCATCGTTGACTGCGTCAGCATATCGTTCTGTTTCGATTTATATGTCGGAGTATCTTGCATGGAACCAATATACGATGACCGAACGAGAATCTCTCGAACTTCTTGAAACAACCGAATATATTCAGAAGTCTCGAGAGATTGCCGGCGAACAAACATTCTACCGTTATTCGGAAATTCCGTGGTTTGTTATTCCATTTTCGACAGTGTATTCTTATGTGTTCAAGACAGACTCACTGACGGCCTCGGCGGCACATACTACTAGACTCGGTCATGGAATGCGGGTTGTTCGTGTTTCATCGGCCAACTTTGCCTTATTTTATGCGTTTATAAATGAACACACGAGAGATTTCCGAATATGTATTCTAAATGAATTGACACAATTACAATCTCTCATTGAACATGGATTATACCAAATCTATATGTTACTCTTAAATCAAACGCGTGTTATCGCAGTCTATGTATTTACACAATCGTCGGCGGGGGAGGTGGCGACTCACGACGCATTACAATCGATGAAATCGGTAACAGAGACATCGAGAACAAAATCCCGTAAAAAGAAGACAAAGGGAAATCGAATCGCCGACCTGCACGATTATGTATCATCAACATCAACGGCTCTTGTGAAATATTTGCCGCCGGTGATTCCACCCAAATATGACGCATTCGGGAAACGTATCGCAGCGACAACAACGGTCGAAGTGACCGATTCAAGTTCTAATATACGAAAGTCGAGAGATATGATGACTCTGCGGTTGATTTCATCAATACATGATAAAAGAGTATGTGAAATAGCGGATTTTTTGTGCGGATTTAAGTATTGTATAGAGAGCACTAGGGCCGGTCTGGTCACGGTTACAATCGATACAATCGCCCATAATCATCGCATCATCGATACTCTACTAACAGTATCATCGACATCATTCCTATCAAAAGATAAATGGTATTACATACTATATAATGCCATTATACACGAAGAAACGCTGTGTAAAGATATTTTAACGATATGACATTCGTCTCGCTACCTCCGATAATATTGCGTCGATGCACGACCTCGCGACAAAGCACCACCAAACATGCCTCGTCCGGCTGGACCGCCGCCACCACCCCCCACAGCAGCGTGTGTAAACGTATCTACGATGAATATGATAAATATACCCAAAAAGCAATACAAGACAAGTTCTTCGATGACATGACCAGTCTTCTCGTCTTTCTTCTCTTCAAGCATATGAATAATGTAGTTCAACTTTTCGATGAGTGCAGCGTTCGTTCCAGATGACGTAGAGGCAGATGCATTGTTGCCTCCAGCAAGTTGATTTGCGAGCGTTTCAGCATATGGAACAAATTGTTCATAATATTGTGTAGCATATGTGCTCGTTTTCGGATTTGTGCTAAATGCTGATACATTCGCTGCCGCCGTCCCCGCAGCAGCATCTTTCTTTGGTGCACTAGAAATCCCAGTCAGTTTTTCAAAATAAGGAGAAGCAGAAGCGGTGATAGAGTCATTCATTCCTTCCAATAATGTCGAAGAATAAGAGGACGACGGATTTAGGGAATTCATCTGGGTTGTTTTTCGAACGACTTGTCCTGTATTGCTAGATACTGTTTCTGCTCCTCGAATCACTCCAGAATGAGAAACATTCGTCGCATAAATACCCATACCTTGCGCCGGATATGCCGGAAGTATCGATGAAGCATCGTCTGTGTCTTCTTCACTGTCTTCACCTCCTTTACGATGAATATTTTCGATATAATCCTTGATTTGCTTTATCTTTTTTCCGGCAACAGCGGACATACCCGTCGACGTCGGCGTCGGCGTCGGCGTTTCAGTAATTGATAATTCATGATTTCGTGGAATCTTTAGGGTGCGGTTCTGCCGAACGCCGCTTCCGCTTCCGCCGCTTCCGCTTCCGCCGCCGCCATTTCTTCTATTGTTCTTTGGTTCGTTGCTATTACTTTCGGCGTATTCCGAAAAACCTAAAGATGTCATGTTCCCTATAAAAAAATGAGATTTTAATTCGGTGAAGAATGTTCCAGTTATATACGAAAAATATATTTGTTATGTATATAAGACGAAAATGGTGAAATTTAATAAAGAACTCACTTTAGGTGTTTTATTGGTTGTCATTGTGATTATGGTTCTTAAACCTAATCTGCTTGGGTTTTTGTATAATAACGTTATTGGCAAACTTATCTTTGTTGCCGCCGTAGTGTTTCTTTCTTTGAAGCATACCGCCGCTGGCTTACTGGCCGTAGTGTTTGTCGCGATGATTGCTTCGATGAGCGGTTACCACGGTTTTGAGGGTATGGCTGTTCAGGGTCAAGAGGAAGTTCTTGAAGGCGAAGAAAACATGCAGAAGGA
>Ga0078894_10001971_pt1 | contig 15414 bp, 28 predicted proteins | sample LauGreSu1BDMLBSD_2_FD_67506 | JGI IMG/M metagenome (GOLD analysis project Ga0078894, IMG submission 67506) | Freshwater lake microbial communities from Lake Michigan, USA - Su13.BD.MLB.SD (version 4) (version 4) | ecosystem: Environmental > Aquatic > Freshwater > Lake | place: Lake Michigan... | reverse complement strand
TGAGAATTGAGTTTAGCTGATCGTCAGTGAAATCACCAAACATGATAGATTGGTTAATCTGCTGAATCGGGCTGAGCTGTTCCATGTGCTGTCTCCTTAGGAATTAAGAACCAGTTGAAAGAACCAAGGTGTCGCCGCGGACCTTAAAGTCCTCGATAAACACATGATGATTGTCGCCGCTGTCGCGGATGCAAGCATTGGCCGCAGTATACAGGGCCGCCCAGGTAGTACCAGCAATGCCCTTGACTACAGGATTAGGTCCCCAATGGCTTTCGTAGGTCACGGTAGTGACATCGCCAAACGGGTGAGGGTCGCTGAGATTGTCTACCTCGTAGACGCTCCAAATAGCACTGAGCCCCAGGCCCTTGCGAACCTCATCATAGTGGTCGCTCTTGGTACTAAAAGCATCGTTGTCCTGCTGATATGCGCCAGACAAGGCCTGCTCAAAGCGAGCAATCACATCTTCAACACGGTCCAGCTTGACCATGCTATGCTCCATGTCAGAGCGAATGTTGCGGAGGTCGCAGAGTGCATTATGCAGATCCTTGAACTCGTATGCGGTAAGAGTGGGTGAGCAGTTCATTTGCGGTCCTTTCTTAAACAATAAATCTATTCTAGCACCATTTGAGTAACCCGTCAACCTGGCGGGTTACTGTGTGTTGTTTTTATGCAACACGAGCTTCCATCATTTCTGACAGTATGAACTTGGCGATGTTGATTTGTTTACGAGCTTGTTCAACTCGGTCCATGGCCATCAACTCTTGTGCATCGCTGAGCACACTCATTGCGACCATTTCCAGCCCACTGAATTTGGCAGTGATGCTATTCATGTATTCTTCGCGGATGTCTGATTCAGAAATTCCGTAGCAGTTCTTTTCAAATTCAGTCATTTGTGGCCCTTTCTCATTTACAATACAAGTAGTATAGCAAAGCTGGAGCCAATGGTCAACCGTTTTTTCTGCTTTTTTGAGCCTGTAAGTGCTTGATTTTCAACACATTTTTGGGCTGTTTTTGTTGTTTTTTTGCAACAAACTCGTTTTTCATGTAAAAATTCAGCATTTTCTTGCGAATGTGATGCACTACATCCAGGCAGTCATCATCTATGGCCCACTGATAAGGACATCCTACCCAAGATTGGGTTCGTTCAAACTTGTAGAAAAGTTCTCGATGTTCGGCTAAAGTTGGATCAAATATCTTAAAAGGACGGACGGTCCGTACAAAAGATTTTAGCATATGATATATTTAGTTGTAATTTCTGTAGCCTGGAAAATTAAAAAACCTTTCCAAGTAGTGGCTTATGTTTCCGTAAATTATTGCTTCTAATTCTTCTTGTTCTTCGACGGTGAGCATGGTCTCAGCATCAATTGCTTCATGCAATGCTACCAGCCAAGAATTAATGTCGTCCATGTCAACATCGGATCGCACAAGTTGCCGTACTATTTTCTTGCTCATGTACACATTATATAGTAAACTACATCCAGTGTCAACTCCTTATAAATATGTGAAATTATGTTACACGAAAGCAAATATCCGGCCCTACTGCTAAACGCAGATTGGCAACCGGTTCAAATTTATCCACTGAGCACTATCTCTTGGCAAGAAGCCATCAAGGCTGTAATAGGTGATAGGGTCACTGTGGTTGAGGAATATGACATTGAGGTTCACAGTAGCCGTAGGGCCTGGCGTCTACCCAGTGTTGTGGCCCTTAAAGAATATGTGCGCCGAGACCAAATGGCAACCTTTAGTAGGTTCAATGTGTTCTTACGGGACGACTATACTTGCCAATATTGCGGTAGTGAATTTGAAACTCGTCAGTTGACCTTTGACCATGTTATTCCGCGAGCACATGGTGGTACTAGCACATGGCAAAATGTGGTAAGTGCATGTGGACCGTGTAATCATCGTAAAGGTTCACATTTGCCTAAGGATGTTGGTATGCTTCCTTTAAAGAAGCCAGTAGAACCAACTAGTTGGCAATTGTATGTCAAAGCTCGAAAGATGCCGCAGAGCAGAGACTTGCACGAAACCTGGAGAGATTATCTCTACTGGGATACTGAGCTGGATCCCTGATCCAGTAGTGCCCCAATGTTTGGGTCGTGATCAATATTGGCTCTCCACATTAGGCGTTCCTCACCTTCTTTGAGTTCTGGTGAGGTGCGTCTGTGTACAAAGGGCCAATTATCATAGAGCACAATGTCGTTGGGTTGCCAACGCATTTCAAACACGCAGTCTTTGATTTCAGACATGGCTTCCATGAGCTCTTCCACGATTCCAGTACCGTAGCTGTTGCCACTGGAATCTAATATGTCTACGATCCAACTGTCACTGACACCGTGATAGTTGCACCTAGGGCTCCAGCGTCCAGTAATAGGATGCTGTTTCATAGCACCAACATGCACAATGTCGCGACCGGGATGGTGCCAGTTCTGCTGAACCACTGTTTTTGATTCCCAGCGGGCCCGTAAGCGAGGATGTATTTCTGGATAGGCAAGTTCCATGTCCAACCAATAAGTGAATCCTGCCGCAGGGTTTGGCACAGTCTTCATATAGATGCAACGGTGAGGGAAGTTAATTCCAGTTACACGATTAGCAATATCAGCATGCCAAGGCATTGCAAAATCCTGCAACCGCTTGCTGAGCTTGTTGCTCATCCAAGTAATATATCGAATTTGGCCAGCCTCAGAGTCTACGACTGGTTTCCACCTTTCAGTGCTTTTGATGTATTCGTCTTTGGTCCAGGGTTCGCCCCATAGGGCAAGAAAACGCCAATATTCAATTTCCTTCCAATCAGGAGCATGAAATACCAGCATCTTGCGCTGATATAAAAGTTTTCGCAGTTCAACTACATCCTGCGAAAACAGATCAGAGATGTCTGTAAATTCTGTGCCCCAATGGGTATAGATGTCTTTGGTTTGCATCCATTATTTACTCAGTTTGTCTAACATAAGCAATTCAGCATTTTCTTTGGCTGTTAGTGCATGAGCATTGACCAGCAAAGGCAGCACCAACTTGATCAAATCTAACACATATTTTTCTCCCTGTGATCTTAGGTGAGAATGTTGGGGGCTGGTATGACTGATATAGGTTAGATCTGGATTGGCAAGCATTTCTTTGAGACTTCCCATAATAATGGTATTTGCAATTTCATAGTGATTTTCTTTCATGGTAGTCTCCTTTATTTTACTAACCATTCACTCAGTGCTACTGTATTGTCACTGATAGATCTGATTTTCCTCCACTGGGGATTTGTTAGTTGGTCGTTTCGTACCACGGCACGGCCCAGTAAAATAACAATGGCCCATTCTTGGCGCTCCCATCTAGGCAAATAAGGAGCAACAGGCTTGCCTGGATTTTTAAATTCTTCAGACAGTATTTGCCTGTGCAATTTGTATCCATTCCATTCGTCACGGTAATAGGTAGCATTAGCAGGAACTACAACTCCTTCTGGAATGCGGTCGGCTTCGTACCAGTGCCTAAATCCATCGACAATCCATTCAACCATTACCTGTGGTTCCCAGAGTAATCTGTTAAAAGAATCTCTAAGATGTTTACCATGCCACTCCTCCGGTGATGCATTGCTTATTGCACTCACTGCGGTATTGTCGCCACCAATTACTCCAATGATTGCATCAGGGTATCTGTTATCATAGGGTTTGTTTGCAAGTCTAACCTTGTCTTCTTCAAGCACCACTGTCATGCCGACTCGATCTTCGTTGTTGGGATTGCCGTCATGCCACTCAAACATTTCTGCAAATCCAGTTGGTCCCTTCATTAGATTGCTCCTAGCTCTTTTAATACTTTTCGATAGTAAGGTTCACCAGCGGCCACTTGTTCTTTCCAAGTTTTTCCGGCCCCTGCGTCTGCTGGGTCACTGATGTATTTCCATATTTCAATATCTGTAGCAAGCTTGTTGGCTACCTTGGCAACGCTGTATGCTTCCATGTCAACAACATCACACTCTACTCGAAGTTTATTGGGTTCGGTGACGAAGATATCACCCGACGCACAAGTCTTACCTACGCCAGGCATAATAATCATACTTTCAGGATCATTAAAATGTATGCCTGGTTTCATGCCTAGGGCCATCAAGTTCACATCATGTTGCCATACTGTATTGATGCGATGTATGCCATGTCCTAATCTAATGCCACCAGCTGTGCCCATGTTAATGATTCTCTTAGGCCTATGGGTGAGACAAAGTCTTGTGGTGTTGATGGCTGCATTTACCTTGCCGACTCCAATGCAAAATATGTTGTCTAGCTCTTTGAAAAGACCCGGAGCCTCGTCTTCTAGCGCAAACAGTATAATGTCATTCATATATTAGTCCATGAACCTTTACGCCCATGGAAGTTAATTTTGTATCACCACCTAGAAATCCCAAGTTGATTAATACAGCCACAGTCATTGAGCTGTAGTCTATACCTAGATTGTTGTGTAGCAGTTTACAAATAGCTTCAGCAGTTCCGCCAGTGGCCAGCACATCGTCAATGATTAAAACAGGGCGGTGTTTATCAAGCTCAATGCAACCTAACTCTAGAGTGTCTGTGCCGTATTCCAGCGCATATTCCTGCGACCAGACCTGCCCCGGTAACTTCCCTGGCTTGCGTACCACATGCATGGGTAGCCCTAAGTCTCTGGCTGTTGCAGATCCCCAGATAAAGCCCCGAGCGTCTGCGGCAAAGATAGCCTGAGCACCAACGGTTCTTCCTAGGGTGGAAAACCAGTCAATGCTGTAACCAAACGCAGTTGGATTCTTCAAAAGCTCAACGGTGTTTTTGTACTGTACTCCTGCTACGGGCCAATCTGCGTATACAGGAATAGAATCTTTGATGTAGTTAATAATGTGTGGTGGTGCGAACATGTTTGTATGTAGCAAACTTAGTGACCAAATGTTTACTCAAAAAAAATCCTGCTCAAGGCAGGATTGTAAAAATAGCAAATAATTTATTCAATAATCTTGACTCTTGTCAATCTAGTTTCAGCATAGCCTTCTCTGGTTTGACCATGTGCTTTGACCACAGCACTGATCTTAAAAGGTTCCGGTGCATCGGGCCATATATCAACAGTTTTGTTACTGGTCCAAAAATAAAAGCTTGTACCGTCAGTGGCCTTGACCACCGAGCCAGAGAATATCTTGCCTGCAAACTTGGCAACAATGACCATGCGGGCTTCAATAGATGCTCCAACCATTCCTTGATGCAGGCTGGTTGCTCCAATCTGTTCTAGAATCTCACTCTTTTCTTCTTTGATAATCTCTCGCCTGTAGCGAGCGGCCATGGGTGCAAGATAGACCATGCCCATACCAGCTAGCAGAGTTTCCTTGCTGATTAGATTCATAATCTTTTGATCGTAGTCACCTAAGGGCTGGCCTATTGCAATAAATGCCAAACCCTGAAAGTGATTGTACATCTTTTCACCAAATGCACGATCCTCGTCATTGACATTCTTCATGCCAAGAATCAGTTCGTCTTTGATAAGGTCTCGATTTGGCCGTATAGAAACTTTGCCTGTTTCCTGGTCAAACTCAGGAAACTTGACATATTGCCCCTTGTTGAGCCGATCAGCATAGGCCACTAAGGCCCAAGCATCTTGTTGAGTGATTGGTTGTCCTCGCGACATGCTTACCTCGACAGAATGTCAATTACACGCTGTTGGAGCAGATCCATTTCATCCTGCTCTACATAAAAATCCGTGGTAGGATCCCAGTACTGTCCTGCCCGAGGATCATAGTACAAGACACGATCAACATACCAAAAAGGACCTTCAAGGCCCTTTCTGGGTTGCCACTTGTTATCGCGGTTGGGGAGAACACAATAGCCCATTGAGAGCTCCTTAATACAAAGACGCCATCTCGTCGTCAATGGCAATACAGAGCTCGTTAAAAGCGTCTTGTACAGATTCACTTTCCTCAAAGTGCTCGTCAAGTATTGCTTGTATTTGTAACAAAGCCTGATCCAATTGTTTGCGTAAGTCTGACATTGAGAGCTCCTTAATCCAAAAGGGTCATATATGCTTCGGGGTTCTTACGGCTGAACCAATCTAGGGCCTTGCGAAGGCTGGTATAGTCGCCCATGAGTTCACAGCCCTTGAGGTAGTCATAAACTGCAACTTCGTCGGGCTCAAGTACAGCGGTTTCACCACTGAACGGATTTTGCACCTCAACCGGAGACTTGTCAAGGACCTGGATGCCAGGAAAGAGTTCAAAGATAGTTTTCATAATTAAGCCTCAATTTCCGCGGACCATTCGTAGAACTTGACCTTTGGATCAAGTCGGTAGAGAGCACGAGCCGCACTCATCAGCTCACGATAGCGACGGTTGACTTCTGTGCGAGGCAGTTCGCCGTCACAGGTCAGATTCTCAGGACTCAAGGCCGAATCAATCATGTCAGCAACTCGCTGACGGCCCTGAGCGGTACGGATCTCGTACTGCTCGCCATTGAAAAAACTGTTCCAGTGGTTCTTCTGATCAATGAATTTTTGAAGTGCTGACATCAGGGTCTCCTTAGGCAAAAATGTGAGGGGCTTTTTCACGAACAATGCGAACCGCTTCGACTACCCGTTCGCTGTAAATCATGCGACCAAACTTTTCTACATCCTTGATCACATCCAAAAATTCCATGCCCAAAAACTTGGCTTCGTTTTGGACCTGTTTAATTGCAGTTTCAATTTTCATTTTGGACTCCTTTTTGTTCACTATGAATATAGTATAAGCTTGCTAGACCAAAAGGTCAACCGTTTTTTGGTCTATTTTCTGTTGTATTTTTACAACACTCTTAGATCCAGCTTTCTACCATAGGAACGGGCTTCTTAAGGGCTCGTTTAACAAAGCTTTCTGGGTCATCGTCGGTGCGTACTAACATAAAGCCCAGGGCCTCTACTAGGTCCACTTCCTGTACTTCCAATTCCAGGCCTGCCGCTTCAAAGGCAATGTTCATTTTGGTCAGTGCATACTTAATGCCTGCCTCAAAGGCCAGGTACTCGCCCTCGCCTACATCTTCTCTGTCATAGTCAAAACCGTCTACTAGGACCTGTGTGTACTCTTGTCCATCTGCTACAATGAACTTGCCAATTTTCTTCCACTGACGCTGGTCCTCGCTGTCAAAGTGGTCACAGGCTTCGTTGAGGTCAAACCTGTTAAAGCTGTCATAATTTACTTTAGCCATTTTGCGCTCCCTTTTGTGTTAATGTAAGTGTATTATACCGTCTTTTGAATACTCTGTCAATTAACCCTATGCGCTGTAGGGTTGCAAATTTCAGTTAGAAAAGAACTAAAGGAACCATTGTACATCTATGTCTACCTATAGCACCGTCTGCTATAGGCCTGCACGGTCATTACTGCTAGATTATTCGCCAACCATTTGGATCTATTGCTAGTCCTCAGTCTTCATGCTTCTGAACTTGACCAACACCCGTCAGTGTTGCAATCATCTCAGTTGCCTAGCGGTCTAGTAACCTTTTAGTTCTTATCTAACTGTCTATGTTTCTATTATACGCATTTTTAAAGGTTGGTCAACCTTTTGGCTAAAAATAGATTTTTTGTTGTATTTTTACAACAAAAAGTTGTTTAAAAACAACAACTTAGCAGATTATCGTAGTGCGGCCCAGTCTGCATAGAGCCTATACAAGTCAACAACATGGCTCTCTTCATTGCTAAACACAACCATGACACGGTTGTTGGATCGGTTCCAACCAATGCGTTGACCACCATAACCATTGGCCCAAAAACTGTCACGAGTGCTGTACTGATTGTCGGTCCAAATCAAATAACCATAGCCAGCAAATGCCGCACCGGATCTGCGAGAAGAATTAGAGATCTGAGTGCGTGTAGCTTCACGCACATAGTCGCCAAAACAATCATTTTTCAACGAGCTGGCCTTGACCCAGACTGCAAACCTAATCCAGTCTTCCATGGTCAGTCTAACATTACCTGCTCCTTGTCCATAGCCAAAATGGTCTTGTCCAACTGCGCCGGGTCTTGCAATTCCAGCAGGAATCAAAACTTTCTGTTCAACATACTGAGCATAGGTTGAACCAGTTGCACGATTAATCATAACCGCCAGCGTTAGGGGATCTGTGGTGCCATAGGAAAATGTGTCGCCGGGTTGCCGTCCTACAAACAAGGTGCGATGTTGAGCACTTGCTCGCTCAGTGCGTAGCAGGTCTAGGTAACTCATTCGTCCGGCAAATATTGCATCTCGTTGTGCTGGAGTTTCAATGGTAGAGTCGCTGTTGGCTTCCTGTGTGCCACTGCTCATGCGAAGCAGGTCAGTTACTGTTGACTTGCCCAAATGAGTATCTGCTAGTTCGGGCACCAACTCTCCCACCCGAGTACTGGGCTGTAGCCGACCTTCGCACATGGCAGCACCTACTGCCATTGCTGTAACTGTCTTGCCAATGCTCATGCTCAAGAAGCGTGAATTGTTAGATGCAGGTGCCTTGTAGCCCATCCAAACTACTTCATTGCCATCGATTAGTGCAAAACTTTTAGATTCACTATTGGCCAGCAGTTGTTGCGCTCGTTGTACAATTTCTATTTCCCGTCCACGAGGCTCACGAAACACCAAGTTAGAAGGAGTTGGTGCTGTTGCAGTTCGATAGTGATGCCTAGCGGGATTTCCTATTAGCCAATTATCTGGAATTGTGGCCTTGTTGTCACTGGTCCTAGGTAATAGTTGAGCCTGGGTTGATGTTGGAAATAAAGCTGCCGCCGCTATTGCTGTGATAGCAAAATAGTAACGAATTCTTTTCATAGCTGGACCTCTAGGAGTTGACAATAACCATAGTGTAGCTGAAACTGCCCATATTGTCAACTAAATATTTCATGATTGGACCATGTACCCTTGATCCGTTAAATCAGGATCAGCTCAACGGGCTAATAGCTTGTTTTGAAAACAATTCGCAACTACAAGAATATCCTGGCAGGAAATTTGGCTTGGACCTTGAGCCGGCCATGCAAATAGTTAGGCCCATCATTGACAATATATTGGGACAAGATTCTTGGTGTCTTGCAGGCGGCAATTTCTTTGAAACAGAAACTGGTTATCGTGTTCACGCAGATACAGGAAAAGAAGGTCCAGAAAAAGTCTGGCAGACTTTTGTATTTCCACTAAGATTCACACTTAAACCTAACACTATACCCAATCTGGATCGTGTTCGGTTGTTGATTTTAAATCAATCCTGGAAGGGAGATGCTGCCTTTTTTCTAAGAGGTAGCCCAGACCAGCCCAGCGAATACAACATTGTTGTCAAAGACTACGATGAAGTATTGAATAAAAGTGAAGCTGGTTGGACTGATGTAAAGTTATGGGAATGCTGTCCACATTTAAATCCCAGCAATTTTGTTGGGTTATCCATAGATAAAAATTTTCAATGGATACCTGGCACACCAATTACATTCCCTCGTGACCGCCTACATGTCAGTAGCGCATTTCCGCGTCAGGGTGTAGCTAAAAAATTAGGCCTTAGTATTTTCACTAGTAGATTATAGTCTACCTGGATCTGTGTATCCTAGATCTTCTATGGCCCAGGCACGCTCTTTACAGTTATAACACTCACCACAGCGTCCTTCAGTGCGGTGTGTGCAAGAGTGTGTAAGTTCAATCAACGGCCATACTTGAAATATTTCGTACAGGTCAATGGTATGTCTCTTATCCAGCAACGCAAAGGGACAGTTTGTTGACACTAGTCCTTTGTTGTTTAGGTATTCGGTTCTGTCTGGCCTACTCGGATATTCTCCTGGCATAGGTACAGGAGGATGTGCTTGGCTACCATAGAAGATATGCTCAATATTATATTTTTGTCTGGCTTCAATTTCACCTGACTTACCTTGTTGACTATGATGTACTGTTGGGTCACCTAAGCGTATTGGCAAAGGAATGTTTACATCCGGTACCAATTCATTTACCTTGTTGACAATTGCATCAACATAGTTACTTGCTCCGTCTGGTCTTGGAACTGTCAATGTAATCAGCTCGTGTTTATTGCCAGACATTTTGAGTTCAAGTGCAAGAATGTATAAGAGTATTGCACTATCAGCGCCACCGCTGAGCATCACACCTATACGCCGATGGTGATCAGGCAATTCAATTTTAATTTCACGCTTGTCGTCTTTTGGTCCAGCTAGAATAATCATGTCAATGTCTATGTTGTAGATGCTTGAGAACTTTGTCAACATTCTCAGGAGTCATTGGTACATTTAAAATTAAATGCCAACTGTCTTCAACCCAGCTAATTGTTCTATGAGTCATTCGAGTGTTAACATAGTACACCCGACCTATTTCAATATTGGCTTTGCGATCATCCATCCACCAGTCATAATCCAAGGGTCCAACATTTTTTAAAAATACTACCAGACGGAACACTGGCCTAGGCATACCTGGATGATCTCGATGTGGTACAAAGTATCCACCAATACCACTGTTAACAATAAAAGTCCTGCCAAGCGGTTGCCAAATGTCTAGAAAGTCTTTTAAGCTGATGTAGGCTGAATGCGAGGATTGATTACAATCTTGATAAAGCTGTGTGGGATGACAAAATTCAGTTTCTTTGACCGGGCGACCTAATTTCTGTGTTGCTTCTGCAAGACTAGGAACTGACTTATGATCCCATCCTTCCAGCGTGGTAAGTGTCAATGCTTTGCGATTGTTAGGACGATCTGTTCTTGGAAGATATGGCACCCAGTCATTACTGTATTTCTGAGCAATTACTGCATCCACAGATTGGTGGTCAATTTTCCATTCAAGTGGCTCAAAGTTTCCTATGCTTGCAAGAGCTAACTCAGCTGCCAGGTTATTGGTATTAAAATAATTAGCAAGGCCTTGCCGTGTGCCGCTTGGGCCAGTACCTTGTACGATTGCCGATTGGTCTTGATTAGTTGGTTCCATGCAGATAGTTATCAACTATCAAAGGGTGATGCTTAATCTAATTCCCTTAGAACGAAGCTTTTCTTCCCAGGCAAAGAATGTTGTTGAACCATGAGTCATTACGCCGTAGTATTCCCACTCGTATTGATGTACCATTTCATGTGCTACTGCCGCAATAAGTTTTTTTAAATTTGGGAAATTTTTTTCTATGCGAATAACTGCGGTATAATGAGGACCCCAACGACTGCCTCGTTGCCAGCCTTCGCATTCGCCCCACATTTGTCTTTTGGTATAATCTCTTACTACTATTCTTGGACGAATTAAAACTCCACCAAAAACTGCGTTGTTAATGGCGTCATAAATTTGTTCTACTTTAGTAACTGTGGCCACGACCGGTGACTTGCGGCCTTCGCGATTGGCAGTTTCTACTAGTTTATAGAGTTGAATCCTAGCCATAGTATGGGCCCTCGATATTCCTCTCCTGAGTACTAATATTTATTTTGCGTAGAGTCTGATTAAACTACCAACTTAGACACATAAAATACCGTTATAACAACACACCTTGTATTACGAGGCCGCTAGCCAACATGTCTTTTGGATGCATTTTGCCAAAAAATTCATTTTGTGTCCAAGTGCCAGTGTTTTCATCAAAATCCCACCAACAGCTGAATCCCAGCATTAAGTGTATTCTATGTTTGGGCTCTTTTTTGGTAGCATAGGCTCTGTGTAATATGTTGGTATCCCATGAATAAGCATAGCCAGCTTCTAGATGCACAGGAGCATGTCCTTGCTGTTCTAGTACAAAAATAGGGTCAGTGACTAAGGGGATATTGACTCTGAGATTTTCAAACATAGGCTCATCTCTGTGCCAGGTAACACCAGCATAACGATCCTCGCCTACGGGACCTTCATTTTCAGCGTAGATGATTCTCACCGCTGATCTTACCATGGTTCGCTGACAGCGATCTAAAAAAGTACCAAGATATCCATAACGACTGGCTGGTGTTCTATAAGCAAGCCCGTAAGTATCGTAGTGTGAATTTTTAACAGCATATTGTTGAGTTTTGTCAGCAGTCAATGCACTGAAAGGATTTTTTACACCCTGTGCTGGCCTAGGATTACCTTGCACTTGTTCGTGTATGTTGGCATCAGCTAGTTCGTTATGCGTGGGATTATAAGTCAATCCTATACCACCATAACCAGCGTCGTGTTTGACTTGTCCTTGTTGCATGCCAAGACGATAATTCCAAGACCCAAACTGTTCCATGGAAGCAACAGTATCCTTGATCAACTGTTCCAGGTTGAGATCTTTGATAGCCAGCTTTAGCAACGGCGTTGAGTTTTGCGCTGTGATAGGGTGGTTTCTAAAGGGAGAAAGTGTATCAAGACTGCGTGACACAGTTGCGTTTATTGACAGCTGATCTCTATTAATAGTCACTGGCATTGGGTATGTAATCCTTGTACTTTTCTCTACTGAGTTCTAGCTGTTTAAGCCAAGCATCTTTGTCACAGCGACCTTTGACTGCCATGATGATCTTGGGTTTGGCCAAGTCAGCGCCGTGTAGGAATGCACCGTTGTTGAATACAAAAGAATTTGTGTCTGGGGGCAAATTCACATACATGCGTTTATTTTGAGGTATGCGTGATGCGCTGACACCATATGAGCCTTTGTTGCGCTGTGTAATTATTGGAGGATTAAAATTCTCATTGCGATCGGGCCAGCGACACATGTAAAAAGTAGGGCCGTCGTTTGAGTCCCAGATCATTATTCTAAGACTGTCTGGCCATGGCGAAACCTGTGCATCTGGATCAAAGTGTGGAGTTACTTCATTGATATTACTCCACAGCACTACTTTTTCTAAAAAGGTAAATGGCAAGCAAGACTTAATCTGTTCAAACATCTTTGGAAAATGCTGACTCCAGTCGTCGACCACTGTGTTGCTGTAGTTGAATTTGGTGTGATCAATTTTGGGGTTTAGCCAGCAACATAGTCCCCGCCAGAATTGTGTTTCATTGAGACCGCGGGTGATATCACTTTGCTTTTCGTTCCACAGCTTCCAAAACAAGTCCCAGTCATCGGGTTCTATCTTAGGTACAGCCAGTGGCAACCAAGGAACCGGTGTCCATTGTTCATCTACTGCGCTGATGTGTGGCCATGCAGTAGGACTTATGTGAGAAAGGAATCTTAGATCCATACAGTTACTGACTCAACAAGACATCTGCAATTTCTAGCCAGTTGTTGAATTTCCTCACTGAGATATTAGAAAAGTCTTTGTTCCAGGGCTGATTCAGTAGATAGGTAATATGACCTGCCTCAGCACTGGCCAATGCAGTAGATTCCAATGCAGTAACACAAACCGAGTCGGTATTTTCTTTGATTACTGCATTGAAATTAGCGGCTCGATTAATTACATAGAGCTCGTTGAAAACTCCCGGGAACAATAATTCTAGATTGGCTCGGCGTAGTGTGGCACGATGCATGTCGCCAGAGCTCTTGCTGTAACCTATCACATGCCAGCCGTGCTGTTTGATTTGAGGCAATACCTTTTCTGCGCCTTGACAAGGCCATAGTGCGCCCCATTCCCATGACTGCTCGCAGAATTCCTTGGTCCATATCTCAGCCAAGTTATCTGGGATGTTGAGCCACGACCCTAGATGTTCTCTATGGGTGATAATATTACCATTTACATTTTTTAGCCTATTGAGGCTGGCCAGCCACTTAACAAAACCTGTTAAGGTATCAACACAGGTATCATCTATGTCGATAATTAATTTGCGTTCGATGTCAGCCGGCAAGCTCAACGCTGACTCCCAATGGGTGACCATTGGTTCGAGCAATTTGCGTTGATTCCATGGCCTTTTGCTCAGCTACTTCAAAGGTATAAATCCCTGCAGTACCTTTGCCATTATTATGAACTTGCATCATAATTTGTACGGCAGCTTCTTGTGAGTGATGAAATATAACCTTGAGCAATTCAATGACAAATTCCATTGGAGTCGAGTTGTCATTTAAAATAACAACGCGAAACTTCTCAGGCTCTTTGGCACCTGTTGTGTTTTCTGTTTTTCTTACAGTTGTGGTTGCAGTATCTGTCATTGTTAATGTTTCCGTTTGCTAATGTTATTTACCTAGGTGGACATTGCATCCACCTAGGCCAGGCTAGAATTATTCCTTAATTAAAGGAATCTTCTTTGGACGCTTTTCCTCGGGCACCAACTGCTCGAGTTCCACAGTTAACATGCCGTCTTTGAGAGCAGCATTTTTAACTTCAACATGATCAGCCAAGACAAATTCTCTACGGAAATTGCGCTTGGCAATTCCGCGATACACTAGGTTAGAATTAGTTTCTTCTGACTTTTCGCCCTTGATGGACAGTACATTTTCGCTGAGTGTAATATCAATTTCCGACTCAGAAAATCCTGCAACTGCCATGATAATGCGATGTGAAGTATCACTGATGCGTTCAATGTTAAATGGGGGATATCCACCACCGGCATTTCCAGCTACTTGAGTCAGCCTATCTAACTCTTGGAACATGCGGTCAAATCCAATACTCATTTGTGAGTATGAAGGTGGAAAGGGTACTAGCTTGGTCATTTTATTCTCCTTAATAAAGCGAGTTTTAATTAACAATCCCTCTTGGGCCTTGTTGTTGCACCGCAATCAGCCCTCTTGGCACCGACTGCACTTGCAATTATATTTATTACCGATCAAAGTGTCAATGATCAGTATAACCGTTTAAGACGACCTTCGCGTGGCGGCCTGAGTCCTTCGCGTTCTTCATGCTCTACTTCACGCTGATGGCGACGAACCGCCTTATTCTTAGCCATTCTGCGCTTGGTGGTGGGCTTGGTATAGTGCTCGCGTTCTCTAAGCTCGTCAAGAATTCCGCTTTCTTGGACTTTCTTTTTAAACTTGCGTAGGGCCTTTTCAAATTGGCCGTCTTTAACTGTCACGGTCGTCATTTTATTTTATGCTACTTCTTCTCTGCTTTTATATACTAGCACTGGCAAGTGGTCTTCAACACTTTTGTCAGTGACAATTACCTTGCTTAAACCTTCTTTGGCCAGCTCAGGTAAATTAAATTGAAGCTCAAGCAACAGATTCTCAATGATATTTCGCAGTCCACGAGCACCTGTTTTCTTTGCTATACTTAGTTTAGCAATGGCAATTCTAGAATCTGCATTAAATTCTAACTCAACTCCGTCAAGTTTAAAAATAGCCTGATATTCGCGTTCGATGCTGTCTTCTGGTTCCGTCATGACCCTAACAAGGTCTTCGACACTTAGTTCTTCTAACGAAGCAATGACAGGAACACGACCCATAAATTCTGGTATCATTCCAAACTTGACAAAATCTTCAGGTTCTACACTGGACAGCCAGTGATTTACATTTTGATTTTTGTTGTCTAAGTCTGCACCAAACCCAATGTTGCTGCCGTTGCGAGTACGCTTCTTGACCTGCTCTTCTAGACCAACAAAGGCACCGCCCAAGATAAAGAGAATGTTCTTTGTGTTTACAACAGTTGCATCTTGCCCAGGGTGCTTGCGG
>Ga0078894_10001967_pt1 | contig 15427 bp, 13 predicted proteins | sample LauGreSu1BDMLBSD_2_FD_67506 | JGI IMG/M metagenome (GOLD analysis project Ga0078894, IMG submission 67506) | Freshwater lake microbial communities from Lake Michigan, USA - Su13.BD.MLB.SD (version 4) (version 4) | ecosystem: Environmental > Aquatic > Freshwater > Lake | place: Lake Michigan... | reverse complement strand
GATCAATTGGAAGATTTTAAAAAGTCAGGGAAATTTATTTATTCTTATTCGGATGTTTATTCCCAAAAGGAATACTTTTTAAATTCGGTTGCAAACAAAATTTATATCAATCCCATTGGGGAATTTGAATTTAAAGGTTTGTCTGCAGAAATTATGTTTTTTAAAGATTTCGAAGATAAATCGGGGTTAAAAATGGAAGTAATTCGCCATGGAAAATACAAAAGTGCAGTAGAGCCCTTTTTAGAAAATAAAATGAGTGAGGCCAACAGAGAACAAACTTCAAAATTGCTTAACTCGATTTGGAATTCGGTTATTGTAGACATTGCTAAAAGCAGAAAAATTCCTACTGATAGATTGAATCAAATTGCCGATGGCCTTTTGGCAAGAACTCCTGAAATGGCAAAAAAAGAAAAATTAGTTGATGTGATTGCTTATGAAGATGGGTACCATAATGACATTAGAAAAGCACTTCAAGTAGATGCAGACGACGACTATAATTCGGTTTCAATATTAGATTATGCAAATGAGGTGGCAATTTCTAATGTAGATTTTTCTTCTAAAGATGTTATAGCCGTTATTTATGCGCAAGGCGAAATTGGAAGCGGTGAAGGCGATGTAAATGTAATTGGAGAAGGTTCTATGCGCCGTTCATTACAAGAAGCACGAAAAGATAAAAATGTAAAAGCAATTGTATTGCGAATTAATAGCCCTGGAGGGAATGCCTTAACTTCGGAATTAATTTGGAGAGAAATTGAAATGACCAAAAAAGTAAAACCTGTAGTAGTTTCTATGGGAGATTATGCAGCCTCTGGTGGATATTATATCGCTTGTAATGCCAATAAAATATATGCAGAAGCAAACACCATTACAGGATCAATTGGTGTTTTCGGAATTTTACCAAACTTTTCGGAAGCAGCAAAAAAAATAGGTATTTCGACAGAACTTGTTAAAACAAATACCAATGCTTCAGACTACAGCCCGTTCAAACCTTTGGATGAAAACTATAGAGGTTTTGCTCAAGAGAGTGTAGAAAGAATCTATAGCATCTTCTTACAAAGAGTTGCTGAAGGAAGAAAATTAACCACAGCTCAAGTCGATGCCATTGGGCAAGGAAGAGTATGGAGTGGTCAAGATGCTTTAAAAATTGGTTTAGTTGATAAAATTGGCGGTATGGATGACGCTTTAAAAGAAGCAGCAAAACTTGGTAAAACAACAAAATACCGAACCAAAAATTATCCAGAAATCGATAAAGAATTTGGAGACATTTTATCTCAATTTGGTTTAGCACAAAGTAAAGAAAGCATCATTAAAGAATCTATTGGCGCTGAAAATTATGAAGTTTTAAAACACGTTAAACAAATGACTTCTCAAAAAGGTATTCAAGCACGAATGGCTTATGAGTTAAAAATTAATTAATTTTTACACTAAAACATAAAAAATCCGTTTTACTAGTAAAGCGGATTTTTTTATTAAAGACATCTACAAATAATAACACAACATTAACGAATAATTAGGTTTTATTTTCTAACTTTAGTTAAATGGAAATAGTACAAATTTAGATTAGAAAAATATGGACAAGAAAATGGTATTAAAGAAGGTTTTAAAAATAAGCGGAATTGTATTCGTTGTACTATTTGTAGCTGCATTATCCGTTCCTTATTTGTTTAAAGACGCTATCAAGCAAAAAATCACAAATGCGCTTAATGAGAATGTAGATGCCAAAATAACTTTTAAAAATGCCGATTTAAGTTTGCTGAAGAGTTTTCCAAAAGCAACCATATCTGTTGAAAAATTAGCCGTAATAAACAAAGCGCCTTTTGAAGGAGATACACTTGTGGCATTTCAAGAGCTGAATTTAAAAATGTCAATCCTTGAGCTTTTCAATAGCGATAAGGAGCCCATGAAAATTGAAGGGATTGCTTCTAAAAATGGATTAATCAATATTATTTTTAATAAAGATGGCGTAGGAAATTATGACATCGCATTAAAAAATAAGAAACAAGAAAGCACGGACAAAGGCAAACCATTAGCATTCAAAATAAATAACTACGAAGTTGAAAATTTCAAATTCAGATTCACCAATAAAGCTACCAAAATAAAAATGGAATTAGACAGCATCAACCATAAAGGAACTGGTGATTTCACAAATAACATATTGGATTTAGATACTAAAACTACTGCCAAAGTATCCATGAGCATGGGCAAAATGAATTATATGAAAAATGTGAGCGTTTCATTAAATGCGATTTTGGGAATGGATTTAGATAAAAACAAATATACTTTTAAAGAAAATAAAGCCAAGATTAATGATTTGGAATTGGAGTTTGATGGCTTTTTACAACTCGTTTCTGAAGGGCAATTGTATGATTTGAAATTTAAAACCCCAACCTCTTCTTTCAAAAATTTCTTAGGATTGATTCCGGCAGCCTACCGAAGTAATATTGAAAATGTAAAAACTTCGGGAGAATTTACTGTAGTTGGGTTTGCTAAAGGACTATTTTCAGAAACTTCTGTGCCTAAATTTAATATTGCCATTGCTTCCAATAATGCCTCTTTTCAATATCCCGACTTACCGAAATCGGTTAAAAACATCATTATCGACACTAAAATAATTAATGAAACCGGGGTTATGAATGACACGTATGTGAATTTAGATCAATTGTCATTTTCTATAGACCGAGATGTATTTAACGCAAAAGCTACCATTAAAAATGTAGCAACAAATGCCTTAGTGGACGCATCGCTAAAAGGAACTATTAATTTGGGCAATTTTTCAAAAGCCTACCCTATAAAATTAAAGCAACCGCTTTCTGGGATTTTGAAAGCCGATGTCACTACAAAGTTTGATATGGCTTCAGTAGAAAAAAGCGATTATCAAAAAATTAATAATGCGGGTGCCATGAGCGTTACTGGGTTTAAATATGTAGATGAAACGGGAAAAGCGATGACCATTAGCAGTGCAAAAATTCAGTTTAACCCAAGCAAAGTCAACCTTCAGGAGTTTATTGCTACTACTGGGAAAAGTGATATTAGTGCTTCGGGAGTTTTGGAAAATTTTTATGGTTTTGTTTTCCGAAACCAAGAACTAAAAGGGAATTTCACCATGAATTCCAATCAAATTGCTGTTTCCGATTTCATGACGGAAGCTCCAAGTAAAACTGATGAAAAGGCTGCCAAAACAGCAATGAAAATACCTTCATTCTTAAATTGTAGTCTAACAGCAAAAGCCAATACCGTACTATATGATAATTTAATCTTAAAAAATTGTTCGGGAAAATTAATTGTAAAAGACCAAGCCGTTACCTTAGATAATGTAAAGACCTCTATTTTTGGTGGCCAAATTGGCCTTAACGGAATGGTTTCTACAAAGGAGAAAATTTCAAAATTCAACATGCAATTAGCATTGGACAATGTAGATATTACACAAACATTCACCCAATTGGATATGTTTAAAAAAGTAGCGCCAATTGCAGGAGTTATTGCTGGAAAATTTAATTCAACGGTAAAGCTAACGGGTGACTTAAATGATAAAGAAATTACCCCAAATTTAAATACACTTTCTGGAGATGTTTTTGGTCAAATGAGCGGGACTTCTATCAATCCTAGTGGATCTGCTACCTTGAACACCATCAGTCAAAACTTGAAATTTATCGATTTGAAAAAATTGAATTTAAATGAAGTGAAAATGGCTTTGGCATTTCACGATGGGAAAGTAACTGTGAAGCCTTTTGATATCAAATACCAGGACATTAAAGTTTCGGTTGCTGGAACACATGGTTTTGATCAATTGATGAATTACAATTTGAAATTTGATGTGCCTGCAAAATATTTAGGTAATGAAATAGGTGGTTTATTGGCAAAATTATCACCTGGTGATATTGCAAAACTGGATAATGTTCCGGTTAATGCAAACCTTACTGGAAGTTTTTCTAAACCAAAAGTTATTACTGATATTAAATCGGCAACTACAAGTTTGGCATCCAATATTGCCAAACAACAAAAACAAAAATTACTTTCTCAAGGTTCTAGTGCATTAGAAAATCTAATTAATAACAACACCAAATCTGGCGATACTACCAAAACAAAAAAAGTAGTGAATCAAGCGAAAGATTTATTGAATGGTTTATTCAAAAAGAAAACTCCTTAAGTCATTGCGAGGCACGAAGCAATGTTTAAAATAAACTTATTTTCACGACATATCCTTCATAAGTTCGGATATTAAAAACAGTGCCATCTTGAAACATAAGGTATTGCCCTTTAATTCCCATTAGTTTCCCAGAAAAATTTGGGGTTTTATCTAGATTCAAACTGTTGACTTTTTTTGGGAATTCCATTACAGGAAAGTGAAGATCATATAAATCTTCCTTTTCAGGGTGGAAATAGTCTTGTACTTCTTTTGGAATAAGGTATTTTAAATTGGCACGTTCCCGAATTAAATCGGCGTCAGGGACTTCATTTTTTAACATTTTTTGCCAATTGGTTTTATCAGCAAAATGATCTTTTAAGGCCACCTCGGTGATACCTGCTAAATAACGATTCGGAACTTCAACAATTGGAATGGCTTGCACCGCTCCTTGATCAATCCATCGAGTTGGCACTTGAGTTTTTCTTGTAACTCCAACTTTTACTTCGCTAGATAAGGCCAAATACACAATGTGTGGCTGCAATTGCACTCTCTTTTCATATTCTAAATCGCGGTCTTCAATATCTAAATGAGCGGTACTTAATTCGGGCTTCATAATCCAATCTCCCGCTGCAGGACTACTCATAAAACAATCGTAACAAAATCCTTGACGGAATATTTTCTTCTTTTTACCACACTGCAAACATTGGTAACCTAAAAAATTGATTTCAATATTCTTATCCAACAACTGATTTAAACTCAAAAAACTATTTTCAAAAACCAAATAATATTGAATCGGATTGGAATATTCGGTTTGCATTTTAGTTAAGACCCCTTCGTAAATCATTTGTTTTTAAGTTTCTGGATTAAAGTATCAAGTTAAACAAAATTTGTTATTTTTGGTAAAGTTATAATTCAAAACCAATAACTCATAACTCAAAGCTAAAAAAATGCCATTTCCAATAATAAATTCTATAGCATCTTGGGTATTAAAACAGCGCATCCATCAAATTGAGCTGTTTTTAAAATATCCTAATGAAGTACAGGAAGAATTATTATTGAATTTAATTCGGCGATCAGAAGACACGGAGCTTGGCAAAGAAAAAGATTTTGAATCCATAAAAAATTATAAAACTTTTTGTGAGAGAGTTCCGGTTTCTACCTACGAAGAATTGGAACCACTTATTGAACGCACCCGTAAAGGAGAACAAAATGTTTTTTGGGCAGAACCCATAAAATGGTTTGCCAAATCAAGTGGAACCACAAATGCTAAAAGTAAGTTTATTCCTGTTAGTGAAAGTGCGCTTGAAAATTGCCATTACAAAGGAAGTAAAGATTTGTTGTGCATGTATTTGAATAACAATGAAAACTCCGAAATGTTTTTGGGCAAAAGTTTACGCCTTGGGGGAAGTTCTCAAATTTATGAAAACAACAAGACCTCATTTGGAGATTTATCGGCAATACTAATTGAAAACATGCCGTTATGGGCAGAATTTAGTAGCACACCAAGCAATAAGATTTCACTGATGAGCGAATGGGAAACCAAACTAACCGCCATCATCAACGAAACCAAAACAGAAAATGTAACCAGTTTTGCAGGTGTCCCTTCATGGATATTGGTTTTATTAAACCGAATTTTATCAGAAACCAACCACACCAACTTATTTGAACTTTGGCCCAACCTAGAAGTTTATTTTCATGGCGGTGTAAATTTTGAACCCTACCGAGAACAATACCAAAAAATATTACCCAACACCGATTTTAAATACTACGAAATTTACAATGCATCGGAAGGATTTTTTGCCATTCAGGATTTAAATTATTCGAATGATTTATTATTGATGTTGGATTATGGCATTTTTTATGAATTCATTCCAATGGACACTTTTGGTACGCCAAACCAAAAAGTAATTCCGTTATCGGAAGTGGAATTATTCAAAAATTATGCGGTAGTTATTACCACCAATTCAGGTTTATGGCGCTATTTAATTGGAGACACCGTTCGATTTACTTCTTTAAATCCATACCGAATTAGAGTCTCTGGAAGAACCAAACACCACATCAATGTATTTGGCGAGGAATTAATGGTAGAAAATACCGATCAAGCTATAGCAAAAACCTGCTCGCAATTGAACTGCGATGTAAAAGATTATACCGTGGCGCCAATTTTCATGAAAAATAAAGAAAAAGGTTCCCATGAATGGATGATTGAATTTAAAAAAGCACCCGAAGATGTATCATTATTTGCTAAAATTCTTGATGAAACGCTACAATCAGTAAACTCCGATTATGAGGCCAAACGTTATAAAAACATGACCTTAAACCCACTCAAAATTAATGTGGCGCGAGAAAACTTATTTTATGATTGGCTTAAATTGAAAGATAAACTGGGAGGACAAAACAAGATTCCGAGATTATCTAACCAAAGAGATTATTTAGAACAATTGAAAGAAATGCAATAAATAAAAAAGCCCAGAAGATTCTGGGCTTTTTTAATTTAAATATTTAGGAAGCTAACTCCAATCGTTTCAATAGATTTTTATTCAAAGTATGCTCGGCATACTCTTTATCAATTTCTAAAGTTTTATCTTCAGAACTTGGCAATTCATACATAGCGTCTGTAAGGATTGCCTCACAAAGCGAACGCAAACCACGAGCCCCAAGTTTGTACTCCAATGCTTTATCTACAATATAATCTAAGGCTTCACTAGATATTGAAAACTGTACCTCATCCATTGCAAACAGCTTTTCATATTGCTTGATTAACGCATTTTTAGGCTCGGTTAAAATAGATCGTAAAGTGGCTCTGTCTAATGGATCCATGTGGGTTAATACCGGTAAACGACCTATAATTTCTGGAATCAAACCAAAATCTTTGATGTCTTTTGGAATGATGTATTGCAACAGATTATCTTTATCGATGATATCCGCATTTTTGGAAGTTGCATAACCAACAGCTGTTCGGTTCAATCGTTTGGAAATGATACGCTCTATTCCATCAAAAGCACCACCTGCAATAAACAGAATATTTTGGGTGTTCACCTCAACAAATTTTTGGTCAGGGTGTTTTCTACCTCCTTTTGGTGGTACATTCACTACCGTTCCTTCCAATAATTTCAATAAAGCTTGTTGTACCCCTTCACCAGAAACATCACGAGTTATGGATGGGTTGTCACTTTTACGCGCAATTTTATCAATTTCGTCAATGAATACAATTCCGCGTTCGGCTTTAGCCACATCATAATCGGCTGCTTGAAGCAAACGAGTTAAAATGCTTTCCACATCCTCACCTACATAACCCGCCTCGGTTAAAACGGTTGCATCTACAATTGCCAATGGAACATCTAACATTCGAGCGATTGTTTTAGCCACTAAGGTTTTTCCGGTTCCGGTTTGACCAACCATAATGATGTTTGATTTTTCAATTTCAACATCTTCGTGGTGTTGCGGTTGCATTAATCGCTTGTAATGGTTGTAAACCGCTACCGCCATTACTTTTTTGGTTTGGTCTTGACCAATTACATACTGGTCTAAAAATTCACGGATTTCTTTTGGCTTCCGCAAAATTAAATCACTAGGAACAGCTCCATTTGAATTGGATTTTAATTCTTCCAGTATTATACCATGCGCTTGCTCAATGCATTTATCACAAATGTGAGCATCGATACCTGCAATTAATAAATTGGTTTCGGGTTTTTTTCTTCCGCAGAAGGAACATTCTAATTTTTCTTTGGCCATTATTTTTAGTTGGAAGATGGGAGTTGGAAGTTAAAAGAGGAGGACTCCCCTGCTTCTAAATTCCAGCTTCCAGCTTAATTATCTTCTTAATACTTCATCAATCATTCCGTATTCTTTTGCTTCGTCGGCAATCATCCAATAATCACGTTCAGAATCGGCGTGTACTTTATCAAAAGTTTGGCCCGAGTGATGCGAAATTATTTTATACAACTCGTCTTTAAGTTTTAGCATTTCGCGTAAGTTGATTTCCATATCGGTAGCCACTCCTTGTGCTCCACCTGATGGTTGGTGAATCATCACGCGAGAATGTGGTAAAGCAGAACGCTTTCCTGCAGCACCTGCACACAATAATACGGCTCCCATTGAAGCTGCCATACCGGTACAAATTGTAGCAACATCTGGCTTGATGTATTGCATGGTATCGTAAATTCCTAATCCGGCATATACACTTCCTCCTGGAGAGTTTAAGTAAATTTGAATGTCTTTGGAAGCATCAACACTTTCTAAAAACAACAATTGCGCTTGCACGATGTTGGCAATTTGATCGTCTATTCCGGTGCCAAGAAAGATAATTCGATCCATCATTAAACGCGAAAAAACATCCAATTGGGATACATTTAAATGACGCTCTTCAATAATATAAGGAGTCATGTTAGTTGGGTTCATAGCACCAACAATTTTATCATAATACATTGCGTTTACACCTTGGTGCTTGGTCGCAAATTTCTTAAATTCCTTTCCGTAATTCATTTTAAATTTAGTTTAAAAGGTTTGTATGTTTAAAGTTTAAAGTGTTGTACTAAAAACTGATATTGATTTTATCTAAGCAAAGGTCGTACCTTTTATTTTATGTGACAAACTGTCGCTAAGAAATTTAGTTTTTTATTTTATTTATACCCCTAGCCCAGATAGCAGTGAAAATCCTTTTTTAGTTAAAGCTAAAAAAGATTGCAACGAATAGCTGGAATAGCTTCTAAAAAAAAGCGTCAAAATCTAACCGACTTTGACGCTCAAATATAATGATTTTTACAAATTATTCATTATACATCGCTGCAACAAATTGCTCGTAAGTCACTTTTTTAGTTTTTGGGTTGGCTTTTTCTTTGAATAGTTGCAACATTTTTTCGGCTACTACTTGCTCAGAAAGTTTTTTAACCTCCTCTTGATTAGAAAGTACGCGGGCAACAATTCCTTCTACTTCCTCATCAGTTGGGTTCATTTGACCGTATTGCGCCATTTGCTGACGAATTGCATTTGCAGTGAAAGTTTTTAAATCTTCAAAAGTAATTTGGATATCACTTTGAGCCAATGCTTTTCCTTCGATTAATTGGAAACGCAATCCTTTTTCTGAACGGTTGTACTCGATTTCTGCTTCTTCAGTAGATAATTTTTTCTCACCTACCGTTTGCAACCATCTTACGAGGAATTCTTTTGGCAAGTCGAATTTGGTATTTTCAATTAAGAAATCTTGAACGTCTGCCATTAATTTTTGCTCTGATTGCACTGCAAAATGTTTTTCGGCATCTTCCTTGATTTTTGCTTTCACTTCCTCAACAGAAGTTACAACTCCAGGTCCGAAAAGTTTATCGAATAATTCTTGATTTAATTCTGCAGGCTCATGAGCTACTACCTCATCAATAGTGAAAGCAACTTCAATATCTAAATCGTGAACCACATCATGCGATACATTTAAATAATCCATTAGTTTATGTGCATCATGAAACAATCCTTTGGTTTTCATTGTGATTACATCACCTACTTTTTTACCAATAAACGACTTTGCTAATTTAGCATCGGCTAATTCTTCAAGATCAATTGTTGTTCGGTTGTTAATTCCTTCTACTTCGTTTACAAAAGTTCCAGAAACATCATTCCCTTTGGCAACAACGGTTTGTGAAATGATTTTTCCATATTGTTTTTGGATACGAGCTAATTGTGCATCAAGCATTGCATCATCTGCAACAATTTCATATTTAATGATGTTGTTTTTTGCATCTAAATTGATTTCAAAATCTGGAGCAATTCCGATTTCGTATTCAAAAGTCAAATCTTCATCTTTCCAATTGAAGTTTTCATTCACTTTAGGAAGCGGAGAACCAAGAAGGTTTATTTTTTCAGATTGTAAGAAACGCTCTAAAGCCAAAGTAACTACTTTATTCACCTCTTCTATTTTAATGGCATCGCCATAATGTCTTTCTACAATAGCTCTTGGAACGGCCCCTTTACGGAAACCTTTTACAGTTGCCAACGGCATTTTTTCGTTTATTCTTTTTGTTACTTGCCCTTTATAATCCATGTGCGGAACGGTAAGTACAATTACTTCATTTACTGCGTCAATTGCAACTCTTTTAATATCCATTTTGATAATTATTTACTTAATAAAATTGGGTTGCAAAATTATAACATTTTTGCAACCCAACCAAGTTTTTATTCTGCTGATTTTTATTTGTTTTCGGCGGCCAATTTATAAACGACCGACTGGGATATCGAAAGTAACATGCTAAAGATAAGTGCTCCAAAAAAACCTTCAATTCGAAAGCCATCTACCAGTTTCGCACACAAGGCTATCATAGCAGCGTTAATTACCAACATAAATAGCCCTAATGAAAAAACAGTAATTGGAAATGTAAACAATACAAATATTGGTTTTACAAATACATTTAATAAACCCAAAACTAACGCTACGATAATTGCGGATTTTACACCAGCAACGTGCGCAATACTAGGAAAAAAATAAGATATTACTAATACCAAAATTGAGGTAACTAAAATTCTGAAGAGTAAATTCATTGGACTTTGATTTATATTATTTTAAAAATTGAGCGGTTATCTCGAAGAACATTTTTGGGTTTTCTGCATGCAGCCAATGGCCAACATTTGGAATGGTTGCTAATTCAAAATTAGGAAAATGTTTTTTTATTTCGGTTAAATCGGAATCTAAAATATAATTAGAATTCCCGCCTCTCATAAATAAAGTAGGATTTTCAAAATGAGCTTCCTCAGGCAAAGCCGTTCCTATCACTTCAATTTTGGCGTTGAATACAGGGAGATTAAATCGGTAAGCCAATTGACCTGGTTCTATCCAATACAGGCTTTTCATTAAAAATTGACGGGTACCAAAATCGGGAATATAAGGATAGAGCATTTCTTCCACTTGAGCTCTATCTGGTTTTGTGGAAAAATCTACCGCATTCAATCCGGCCAAAATATCTTGGTGGTGGGGTACGTAATATTTCGGACCAATATCGGCCACAATTAATTTATCTATTAATTCTGGATGGATTGTTGCTAATAACATTGCGACCTTCCCTCCCATTGAATGTCCTATAATTGAAACCTTTTTTAATTGGTGTGCTTGGCAATATTCTAGAACATCTTGCGCCATGATTTCGTAAGAAAAATCATCTGAATGAAAACTTTTACCATGGTTTCTTAAATCGAGTAAATGCACTTGAAACCCTTCGGCAGCATATAGTGCTCCAAAAGTTTTCCAATTATCAGACATGCCTAAAAATCCGTGGATAATTAATAATGGTTTTCCTTGGCCTTCAATTCTAGAATGTAACATTTTGTTATTTTAATTTTTGCAAATACATGTTCACTACATTATCCAATCCGAGGTATAGTGCTTCAGAAATTAGCGCATGACCAATTGAAACTTCCAATAAACCCGGAATATTTTCTTTAAAAAATTGAATGTTTTCCAAACTTAAATCGTGACCCGCATTAATTCCTAAACCCAATTCATTTGCTAAACCAGCCGCTTTTACATAGGAATCGATACCGTTTTTATTTCCCAAACTGTATTGGTGCGCAAATTCTTCGGTATACAATTCAATTCGGTCGGTTCCCGTTGCTTTAGCACCTTCTACCATTTCTAAAACTGGATCAACAAAGATAGAAGTTCGAATACCGTTGCGTTGAAACTCAGCAATAACTTCCGTCAAATAAGCTTGATTTTTTATTGTATCCCAACCTGCAGAAGAGGTAATTGCTCCAATAGCATCGGGGACTAAAGTCACTTGCGTTGGTTTGCACTCTAAAACCAAATCGATAAAATTGTGCTGGGGATTTCCTTCAATATTGTATTCGGTGTAGACGATTGATTTTAAATCACGCGCATCTTGATAACGAATGTGTCTTTCATCGGGACGGGGATGAATGGTTATTCCGTGCGCTCCAAATTTTTGAATGTCTTTTGCTACTTGAAGTAAATCGGGCACATTACCCCCACGTGCATTACGCAAAGTGGCAATTTTATTAATGTTTACACTTAATTTTGTCATTGGTTTTATTCTAATTTCATTTTAGAAATTATGGATACAAAAATACAAAGTTAAAATAAGGTTTTATGTTCAAAAATTTGATTATTTTGCAACAAATATTGATTACCCATTATGACCGAAATAACCGAATACATTTCAAACGATTTTAAAGCACTTGATAGTGAGGAAACCATTGTAGAGGTGCAATCGTTTTTTGACGAAGTGCCTTTTTCACATTTTTCGGTTTTAAAAGAAGGGGTCTATTTGGGTTGTATTGCTGCCGATGACGTGGAAACGTTTGATTTTGATAAAAAAGTAAGCGATTATAAATACACCCTAGAAGGTTTTTTTGCTCGAATCAACATGAATTGGTTGGATGTTTTAGAGATTTTTGCAAAAAATGATTGCAATATGGTTCCGGTATTAGGAGAAGACAATTCCTATTTGGGATATTATGAATTGGAAGATGTTGTAAAATTCCTTTATGAAACTCCGTTTTTAAAAGACCAAGGCGGAATTATTGTAGTAGAAAAAAATTCGGTTGATTATTCCATTGGGCAAATAACACAAATTGTGGAGAGTAATAATGGAAAATTATTGGGTTTATTTATTTCGGATGCTTCCGCAGAAAAAGTGCAAGTCACCATTAAAATTGCTTTAGGTCCTATGAATGATATCATTCAAACTTTTAGAAGATATAATTATGAAATTGTTTCAGAACACCAAGAAGACAATTACATGAATAGTTTGAAAGAACGATCAGAATATTTAGATAAATACTTAAACATTTAATTAAGTAGCAAAAATTTAGAAAATGAAAGTAGCCATTTTTGGTCAGTATTATCAAAACGATACCCGTCCTATTATTAAAGACATTTTTGTTTTTTTTAATGCGAAAAATATCCAATTGGTTATTGAAGAAAATTTTTTAACTATTTTATACGAACAAAAAATTGTTCAAAAAGAGTACAAAACTTTTAACAGCCATGAATGCATCGATAATAGCTTTGACATTATGGTTAGTATTGGTGGTGACGGTACTATCTTGAGAGCCGCAACTTACGTTAGGGATTCTGGGGTGCCTATTATTGGAATTAATGCAGGAAGATTAGGTTTTTTGGCAAAAGTTCAAAAAGGGAATATTGATACTTTTCTTCAATTGGTTATCGAAAAAAAATACACTATTTCTAAAAGAACCTTATTGAGTTTGGAGTGTCATCCAGAAAATAAACAAATTTCGGAATTGAATTTTGCCATGAATGAAATCACGGTAAGCAGAAAAGACACTACCTCCATGATTACAATTGACACCGCGTTAAATGACGAGCATTTAAATTCGTATTGGGCGGATGGTTTAATTGTTTCAACTCCAACCGGTTCAACCGGATATTCCTTAAGCTGTGGCGGACCGGTTTTAACACCCGATGTAAAAGTTTTAGTAATTACTCCAATTGCCCCTCACAACCTTAATGCAAGGCCGTTAGTAATTTCTGATGATACTAAAATCACCTTGCAAGTATCTGGTAGAGAAGGCCAATATTTAGTTTCATTAGATTCAAGAATTGCAACTTTAGATAAAAATGCTGTTCTTACGATAAGCAAAACTCCGTTTCAGATTAACATGGTTGAGATTCCAGAAGAAACTTTCCTAAAAACCCTACGAAACAAACTACTTTGGGGGGAAGATAAGCGAAATTAAAGCATTGCTTTATACTACAAACTACTATTTTTCGTTTGATAACTATTCGTTTGCAAAAGAAATGCAAAGAAAACTCTAATGTTGTTAAATATATTTTGTTTTTAATACTAATATAATACCGTATTAGTTGCTTTAATTGTTATATTTGCACGCTATTTTTCGATTAATGAAAAAAATTATTTTTTATATTTTTATTTTAGGAATATCAAAATTAAATGCTCAGATTCATGAAGTTGGGTTTTTGTTGGGGGGTAGCAATTATATAGGAGATGTTGGCAATACAATTTTTATTGCGCCAAACCGACCGGCTTATGGAATTTTGTACAAATGGAACAAAAGTCCAAGGCATGCTTGGAGAATATCATACATACAAACAAAAATCGCTGGTAATGATTTAGATTCAGAAGTACCTGGAAGATATAATAGAGGCTATAATTTTGAAAATAACATTTCTGAAATATCGGCTGGATTAGAGTTTAATTTTTTTGATTTTAATCTTCATGAATTTGGGATAAAGGCAACTCCATATATCTTTTCAGGTTTAAGTTATACCATGTATGAAGAGCTGTATTATGTTAATGGAATAAGAAAAAAAGACAATGATGGACGAGCATTTACAATACCGATGATAATTGGAATTAAATCAAATATTACACCTTCATTAATTTTAGGATTAGAAGTTGGAAGCAGATATACATATACAGATAATTTAGACGGAAGTAATCCAAAAAACGCTAATTTAGCGTCCTTAAAATTTGGGAACTTAAATAGTAGAGATTGGTATGTAGTAAGTGGCATTACACTAACTTATACTTTTGGAGAAAAGCCCTGCTACTGTTCATATTAACAAAATGAGTTTAATAGAATCAATAAATACCGAAAAACTACCTAACCATCTTGCAATTATCATGGATGGAAATGGTCGTTGGGCTAAACAAAAGGGCTTGTTGCGTTCATTAGGTCACGAAAATGGAACTAAATCTGTAAAAAAAACTGTTGAAGCATGTGCTAAATTAGGAATTGGAAATTTAACATTATATGCTTTTTCTACTGAAAATTGGAATAGACCAAAACTAGAAGTAGATACGCTAATGAAATTATTAGTTCATTCGTTAAAAAAAGAATTAAAAACATTACAAAAAAATAATATCCGATTGAATTCAATAGGAGATTTATCAAAATTACCCTCACCTATTTTAAAAGAACTTGATGAGGTTATTGAAAAAACAAAAAACAACTCTAGAATGACGCTAACCTTAGCTTTAAGTTATGGGTCTCGTGAGGAACTATTAAATGTAGTTAAATTAATTAGTGATAAAGTTAAAAATAATATAATTTCGGTTGACGCTATCAATGAATCAATTATTAATCAGCATCTTTACACGCACAATTTACCAGATGTTGATTTATTAATTAGAACTAGTGGTGAGCATAGAATAAGTAATTTTTTATTATGGCAAATAGCCTATTCAGAATTATTTTTTACCGAGGTATTATGGCCCGATTTTACAGAAGAAAATTTATATGAAGCAATTATCAGCTATCAAAAAAGAGAACGAAGATTTGGAAAAACTAGCGAACAAATTAAATAAAATTAAAGTG
>Ga0078894_10001965_pt1 | contig 15436 bp, 11 predicted proteins | sample LauGreSu1BDMLBSD_2_FD_67506 | JGI IMG/M metagenome (GOLD analysis project Ga0078894, IMG submission 67506) | Freshwater lake microbial communities from Lake Michigan, USA - Su13.BD.MLB.SD (version 4) (version 4) | ecosystem: Environmental > Aquatic > Freshwater > Lake | place: Lake Michigan... | reverse complement strand
TTTTATCTTAAAATTTTAGATATTTTTATTTTTGAAAAAATTTCTCCCTATTCCATATTGGAATATTTCAACAATCTTTTTTTGCGATGAATGGCTATTATTTGAAGGATTTCGGTGGCTTCGGGGTCTTTGAGGTGATGCGCTTTGAGGAGGTCGGCTATGCCACCGTTGTCGTTGAGGACAAAATAGCGCAGAATGCCTCTTTTGCAGTAGGCGATTGGATTGTCTTTGTTTAGCGCAATGGAGCGATTGTAGCATTGGAGGGCCTTTGAGTACATATTTTTGTACATATAGTAGTAGCCTAGATTTTGAATTACCAAGCTATTTTGGCTGCCGCGCATGCAAGCATCCTCGCATACTGCTATAGCCAAGTCGAGTTCATTTTTCTCAAACAAAACAAAAGAATAGTTGGCTACTGTCATATCGTCTACATCTTTGTATAGCAAGTAGGCATCCAAGGCATAAGGCTCTGCTTCTAGGCTTTTGTTCTGGCGTATGAGATTGTCTGAAATATTGATTAGCGCTTGTAAATTATAGGGACGTTCTCGGAGCACTTCCTTGTACAACTGATTTGATTTATCATATTCATTTTCATTGAATAGTTTCTCTGCCTTATTGATTTTGTATTCCAAATCCATATTTCTATTTTTTTATTAAAAATAAAAATAGCGGATTGTTGTGTCATATTTTGACGTTTTGAGAGAAAAGTTTTTTGGAAAAATAAGTGATTAGTAATTTGATTTTTTTCTGCTTCATAAAAAAAGGCAACTTTATTTCAAGCTATGCGAGAAATCAAGAGCCAAAAATTTTTATAAGAGATCCCAAATAAATTTTCAAAGGAGATTACAAGAGAAGAAGAAACTTGTTGCTGAAAATTTTCGAGGATTACGGACAGAGATATACACTAATTACAAATCACTAGTTAGTAATCACTATCACATAAAGCCTAACTACAAAAACCTTTATCCTACCCCCTATTCTCCAATACCTTAGTGGCAATTTTTGCACCTGTAAATCCTTCGTATTCGAGGACTTCGGAAAGCAAACCGGGTTTGAACCAGCGAGCGCCCATAGAAATACTTTGAAGCGGCATTACATATTGATTTCTAACCATAATTTCGGAAAGAATAGAATAGAGACCGCCTACTTGAAAATGGTCTTCTATAGCAACTAATTTAGATGTTTTATTTTTGAGGCTTACCACAAATTCTTCGTCAATAGGCTGTAGACTTCGCATATTGACAAGGCCTACACTTAAGCCCGATTTTTCAAGAATTTCTTTGGCTACAAGGGCTTCTTCTAACAAAAATCCGTATACAAGCAAGGTTACATCTTTTCCTTCTGCCAATTCTTCGGCCTTTCCTATTTCAAACGGTGTAGTATGTTTGATTTTGGCAGGTCTTGGATTTACACGAATATAAGAAGGATTTGGTGAATTCCACACTTTTTCTAGCATCATCACCATATCGTCGTTGTCCGAAGGACAAAACACTTGCATCCCAGGAATCAATCGCATAATTCCTACATCTTCTAGTGATTGATGCGTAGGGCCATTTCCATCGGATAAAAACCCTGGAATCCATCCACTCAATTTCACTGGCAAATGCGGAATTCCTGCATCATTTCTAATAAATTCGTAGGCACGAAACAATAAGAAATTGGTCAACGCATGACAGATAGGCACTCGGCCTCTCAAAGCCATACCAGCTGCCATTCCTATCATATTTTGTTCGGTGATCCCCACATCGATAAAACGATCGTTGAGAATAGGCGGAAGCTCGCGAACTACAGCTCTATTTTCAGCTGTAAAGACTACAAATTTTTCATCTCTGAGGCAAACGTCTTTAATGACTTCTTGATAGTTCATAATAGGAATTATAAAAAAATTATAGGGTTCTCTTCACTTCTATTTCTTCGTATGCTTCGATGATATCGCCAGACTGTATGTCGTTGTAATTTTTAATATTCAAACCACAATCTTGTCCGTGTACCACTTCTTTCACATCATCTTTATATCGTTTCAATGAATCTAAAGCACCCGTATGAACCACAATACCTTCGCGTATAATACGAATTTTGGACGTTCGGTATACTTTTCCATCTTTAACCATACATCCAGCAATAGATCCAATTTTTGGAATTTTGAATACTTCCAAAACTTCCAAGTTTCCTGTGATTTTTTCTTCCACAGTAGGCTCTAGCATTCCTTCCATAGCGGCTTTGATTTCATCAATGGCTTGATAAATAACCGAGTAATGGCGGATATCGATATGTTCTTTCTCTGCCAATAATTTGGCTTGTGCGCTTGGTCTCACTTGGAATCCTATGATAATGGCATCGGAAGCGGTAGCCAAGAGAACATCGGACTCGGAGATAGCTCCTACAGCACGATGGAGAATATTTACTTGAATTTCGTCGGTAGACAATTTGATTAATGAATCGGTCAATGCTTGTACCGAACCATCCACGTCTCCTTTGATAATAATATTGAGCTCCTTGAACGTACCCAAAGCCAAACGTCTTCCAATTTCGTCCAACGTAATGTGTTTTTTGGTACGGATTCCTTGCTCACGTTCGATTTGTGAACGTTTGTATGCTATTTGTTTGGCTTCTTGTTCATCGTTGAATTGACGAACAACCTCACCTGCCGATGGTGCTCCGTTCAATCCAAGGATTTGTACAGGCTCGCCAGGCAATACTTTTTTCACTTTATTTCCTTTGTGATCGGTCATAGCTTTTACTTTTCCATAGCATGAACCTGCTACGATAAAGTCGCCCACTTCCATTGTTCCACCCAATACCAATACGGTAGCTACATATCCTCTTCCTTTGTCTAATGAAGCCTCTATTACAGTTCCTGTAGCGAGTTTTTTTGGATTGGCTTTGAGTTCGAGCATATCCGCTTCCAAAAGAATTTTTTCGAGCAAATCCTCGATTCCCATTCCTTTTTTGGCTGAAATTTCTTGTTCTTGATATTTTCCACCCCAGCTTTCTACCAATAAGTTCATCTCAGACAATTGAGTACGCACACCATCTGGGTTAGCACCCTCTTTATCCATCTTGTTATAAGCAAAAATCATAGGTACATTGGCCGAAAGTGCGTGGCTAATAGCCTCACGAGTCTGTGGCATCACTTTGTCGTCTGCCGCAATTACAATTACCGCAATATCCGTCAACTTAGCTCCACGGGCACGCATGGCTGTAAACGCCTCGTGACCAGGGGTATCGATAAAGGTAATTTTTCTATCTAATTTTGGAACCAATACGTCATACGCACCAATATGCTGCGTAATTCCACCCGCTTCTTTCTTAGCTACACTGGCATTTCGAATATAATCGAGCAATGAAGTTTTTCCGTGGTCTACGTGTCCCATAATCGTAACAATAGGTGCACGACCTTCCAAATCAGCTGGATCGTCCTCTTCCTCCTCTATCATATTGCTATCCTCAATAGATATAAATTCTACTTCAAAATCGTATTCCGAAGCAATTAATTCAATGATTTCTGCATCAAGACGTTGATTGATAGATACTACTACACCCATTCCAAAACAGAAACTGATAATTTGCGTAGCAGAAAGTCCCATCAAATTAGCCAAATCGCTCACGGTAATAAACTCGGTGATTTTGAGCAATTTATCATTTTCTACTTCTTCATTTTGACGAAGTTTTTCGTGAATTTCCTCTCTCTTTTTCTTTCTAATTTTTTGTCTTTGACCTTTGGACAACGAAGCATTCATTCTGGCTTCAGTTCTCTTGATATTATCTTCGATTTCTTTTTCGCTCAATACTTGAGGCTCATCCGATTTTTTAACCTCTTTCTTATCTTTTTCAAAGGTTTTCTTTGGTTTTTGGAAAGCGTTATCTTTTGAAGAATTATCAAATTTGACACGTGTCTTATCTCCTGCAGTTTTATTATCAGAGATACGCGTTCGTTTTTTATCTTGAACTTTTGGAGCAGGTTTCTGAGTTTCTTTTTTCTTAAATTCATCCAAATTTATGGTGCCCAATACTTTTGCACCTTCCAATTTTTGGAATCTTGTGGTAATATGCTCTACAGTATCTTCGCCCAATGCTTCAATTTTTGTAGCCGTAATTTCTTCTTCTTGAGAAACTTGCTCTTCTTTAGCATCAGGAATTTCTATTACTGATTCCTCATCCGCTAATTCAGCTTCTTTCTCAAATTTTTCTTTCTTTTTTGAAGATACTTCGGGAGCAGTTTCCTCTTTTTTGGATTTAGATTTCTTTCTGGGCTCTAAATCCTCTAAATTCATCTTCCCCAATACTTTAGGTCCAGTCAATACAACTTTTGGTGCATCAAGTTTGACATCTTCTTCAGAATCTACCACTATCAAGTCGGCTTCAGGCTCTTCTACCTTTGCAGGTTTTTCTTTCGCTTCTTCAGTCGGCTCAGTTTTTGCTATATCTTGTACTTCAATAACTTCGGAAGCATTCAATACCGCTTCTTTCTTGCCTAATAAATTAGATTCTTCACGCTGATTGTGCTCTACCTGATATTTTTCGGCAAGAGCAGCAAACATGTTATCCTCAATTTTAGCATTAGGATTATTATCAATAGAAAATCCTTTTGAAATTAAAAATTCCAAAATTTCCTCTCTACCTACGTTGAAGTATGTTGCCGCTTTGGCTAATCTTGTTGGTTTTTGTTCGGCCATTGATTTTTTTAAAATTGTTATTATTTGAATGAAAAATAAAGATTTTATTTTTCAAATTCATTTTTTAATATATGCATTACATCTCTTACCGTTTCTTCTTCTAAGTCAGCTCTTTTTGCTAATTCTTCAATACTCAAACTCAATACACTTTTAGCAGTATCACATCCTATTTTTTTGATTTCATCAATTATCCACTGATCGATTTCATCATTGAATTCATCTAAATCGATATCTTCTTCATCATTATCAATATCTCTGTATACATCAATTTTGTAGTTAATCAATTTACTAGCCAATTTAATATTTACACCATTTTTTCCAATAGCCAAAGAAACTTGATCTGGTTCCAACCATACTTTTACACGCTTATTTTTTTCATCTATTTCAATAGAATTAATAACGGCTGGCGCCATAGCACGCTGAATATATAATGCAAAATTATTTGTAAAATTAACTACATCTATATTTTCATTCTGTAATTCTTTTACAATGCCATGAATTCTTGAACCTTTCACCCCTACACATGCTCCAATAGGATCAATTCTATCATCATAACTTTCTACCGCTACTTTTGCTTTTTCGCCTGGTTCACGGACTACTTTTTTTATGGCTATAAGACCATCTATAATTTCTGGAACTTCCAATGATAGCATAGCTTCCAAGAATGAAGGATCAATTCTACTTAAAATAATTCTAGGAAGATTGTTTCTCAACTCTACTTCTTTGATTACGGCTTTGATAGCATCTCCTTTTTTGTAGTAATCAAATTTGATTTGCTCACCTTTTGGCAAAATAAGTTCATTGCCATCGCTATCTAGGATTAAAACCTCATTTCTCCATACTTGATATACCTCTCCGGTAACAATTTCCCCAACTCTATCTTTATAATTTTTGTAAACTTCGTCTTTTTCAAGTTCTGTTACTCTAGAATGCAATGTTTGTTTTGCAGCCATGATAGCTCTTCGAGATAATTCGTGTATTTCAATTTGTTCATAGGTTTCTTCACCTATCTCAAAACTTTCGTCTAATTTCAAGGCATCGCTAATTCCTACTTGTTTTACAGAATCCTCTACTTGATCGTCTTCTACAATTTCTCTACTTTGATAAATCTCTACTTGACCTTTATCTGTATTGATTACGATGCTAAAATTATCTGTATTTCCATACTTTTTCTTTAATGAAGTTCGGAATACATCTTCTAGAAGACGCATCATTTTTACTTTATCAATTCCTTTTTGTTCTTTAAACTCGGAGAACGAGTCAATCAAATCTATATTACTCATTTTTTGTTAAATTTTATAGGTATTAATGCTTTTTTTATTTCGTTATATTTTAGTGAATATGTTTCTATCCTTTCGGGTTGTTTTAATTTTTTATTCATAGGAATCGTAACTTCTACCGCTACTCCTTCATCATCTACATGCACAATTTTTCCTTCAATATCTATCCCATCTATTTTGGTAATTTTCAAATTTTTGTCCATTCTTTTCATGTATTGAATAGGCAATTTCAATGAATTGGACATACCGGGTGATGATACATCTAAAGTATATATCTCAGGCACTTCAGAGTCTTCATCTAACTTACCTTGCAAGAAACGATTAAGCTTGGCACATTCTTGTATGGTAATATTGGTCATAGAATCCGCGTATACATTAAATTTTAGTCCAATAACAGTAACGTCCACAAGAAACAAATCATTCTGACGGCAATAGTCTTCGGACCATTTTCTCAACTTCAATTTTATTTTTTCACTTAAATCCATATACCCCATTTATATAAAAATAGGGAAGCTTAAGCTTCCCTTCTTATCAATTTCTACTCTAAATTTGACTGCAAATATAATCTTTTTTTCACAAAAACAAATATTTTTATTTTTAGTATAGTTAATTAACGATTTAATATTACGTATTTAACTTACAAGTCCTTATCGTCCTTTGGTTTTTGTTCTATGTGCCATTGAAAATTAGTCAAGCGACTATTTTGAAGATTAATATCTTTTGTAGGATAAAATGTGGCTTTGGGCTGAAGATAGAATATGATTCTAGATAGTTTCCCCTCATCAAAAAGGGCTTTAAGACGATAGCTTTCGGAGTTATTTAATCCCAAATATCCTTTGGGTTCTTCTTTGGCAAAATAGATGCTTTTTGCATTTTTAATGGCATACATATAATCCATTTTCTTTTCTTTCATGAAGATATTAATTGTATCGGCACTAATTTGATTGTAATAGTTTTTGAATTCCTCTTGAACGATTAATCCATTTTGATTAACATATACTTTCTCCAGATTTTTATTTTTTAATTTCATATAAATCACTTCACCTGTCAGCTGCATAATTTGTGTTTTGTCCACTAACCAGGAAATGGGAGTTACGCGCATTCGCATTATCGAGTCTTGAGCATTATAATCAAAGCTATCGCAGACGCCCTGAAACTCTTTATTGTATATACGCACTTTTTTATGCCCATAAAAGTATTTTTTGCCTTCTAGTTCTTTGCTTTCAAGAATTTCAGCACGGATAAACAAAGGATTTTTATTGTCGGTTTCATATACAAGCAAGGGTCTATTATATGCTAATATATGTTTTTCTTTGCTATAATAATCTGCAGTATCTCCAAAGATATGTACTTTGGTAGCAGTATCATGATATTCAAAGGTTTTGTATATTCGAGATAATTCGTTTTTTTTATCATAAAAAATAGAATCGGTCATTATCCATTGAGGGGGATTATAGATAATGGTACCTCTTCCAAAACTGGATTGATTGGTAGCTTCATCATACCATCCTCTATTACAAAAAATATAACCACTATCGTTTTCAATAGTTGTGGCTTGGTAAAAATAATTTCTTTTTTGCTTGGTATTGTATTCTAGTGTATCGGATTTTAATTTATACTTGGGATTGGTCAGCTGAACATCAAACTTAAAAAAAGCCTGATTGGTTTTTGTATAATACGTTCCATGCTTAGAGGTAATGGTGGTGGAATCATTGACAACTTTTCCACCATTGGTGAAATAAGCTGTTTCGATATTCATATCATATGTCATATCGGGTGTATAGAGCTTCGATTTCTTATCGGAAAGGACTACATTATCCCGAATCAACGCCAATTTTTGATCACTATAGTAGTTGAGAATATTACCTGTAATTGTTTTGCCTTTTGGACGTACAATACGAATATTGCCTTCGGCATCTACATTATTGGTATGATAAATATTGGCTTTATCACAAAAAAACAAGGTGCCTTTATGCCTTAATTTTACATGTCCTAAAAGCCTTTTGACTGGATTATTTTCTACAAATTCGAGAATGGCTTCATCGCTCCACAAAATTTCTACCTGGGCTGTTTCCTGCGATGCTATTCTTGAAATACAAAAAAACAAAACACTTAATAGTATTCCAATTTTAGATTTCATTCGAAAGGCATTGAGTATTATCAAGATTATTTTTTGCCTCCAAAAACAGAAAAATGAACATATCGCTTTGGATTCTCTTTCATATCCTTTAGCAATTCATCCGCACTTTTAGAGGTGCTTGCGAGTTTATTGTATAATTCTTCGTCTTTCATCAATTTGCCCAAAGAACCTTTTCCTTTATTGATATCTACCATCAATTTATTGAGTTCGTCCATTGATTGATTCATTTTATTCATAGATTTGGACAAATCGGCATTTTTCATCTGCGAGGTCATTTCTTTGGTATTAGAAATAATTTGAGCTATATCATTTTGTTTTACGGCCAAAGCTTTTGTAAGCTTTTCAACATTGCCTAATGTTCCATTGATTGCATGTTGATTGGAATTAACCATGGTCTGCAATGCAGCAAGAGTTTTGTTCAATTCACCGATGGTTACATATAAATTTTCACGTTGTTTTCTATCAAAAAGGGTATTCACATTTTGCATCATTATAGTAGACTGATCGGCAAGAGGTCCCACATTTTCGGTAATTCCTTCAAACATTCCTTTTTCATTCAATCCTTGAAATAAGTCGCCAGCCTTGGCAAAAGCACCAGTTCCCATATTGATTTTCAACCCTTTATTTCCCATCAAACTATAACTAATAATTTCAATAACCGAGTTTTTTGGAATTTGTAAATTGGGATTTATAGAAAAATCTACTTTAATTTTATTGGGGTCTTTGATATTCGCAAAATCAATATTTTTAATTACACCCACCTGAACTCCATTCAAAAAAACCTTATCTGATTTTTTAAGGCTCGTTACATTTGTAAAATATGAAGAGTAGATTGGTTCAGCATTATGCATCAGCGTGCCTCGCATAAATTGATATGCCAATACCATAAATATGATTGAAACAATAGCTAAAATTGCTACTTTGAAGTCTTTATTTAACGCCACAATATTTTTTTTATATTAAAAATGCAAAAATAAGGATAATTTATTTATCAATGCTTCTTGTTTGTATTTCAATATGAAATTACTTATAATTTAATATTGTTTTTTAGTTTTTGTACTATAAATTATTTTGCAAAAATTGAGGATAGCCTTTCTCCATAGTCGTTCCAATCAATTTTGAAAATTCAGTAAACTGAATCGAATAGAATGCTGGGCCCTCTTTGATAATATAGGTTCTTGGCTCTATTGTATAAAAGCCATCGCTTGACGGACTGCTAAATTTCTTCCAACTATATCCTATTCCCAATAAATCCAATTTATAAGATTGTATTGAAGCTTTTGCAATATCGACATTGTCAATATTTATATTATTAATCATTGTATACTGAAGTGATTTTGACGGATTTAAGATAGCGCCTGTAACTGCATAATATCTAGTGCTATTAAATTCGGTCAATAGTGTAGTATATTTTGTAAACTCAATATCCCAGGAAGTATTACTTGAAGGTTCTACGGACACTATATTTTTATTTTTAAAAGAATAATAATTATAATTATTATTGGGATTTAGAGGCATAGAAACTGTAACCGTATCTGTGTTATCAATTTTTCCATGTCTAAAAACTACATTTGTTTTTGTATATTGAAGAATTTGTACTTTTATCACTCTACCTGGCTCTAATACAAGAATAAACACATTTTGATTGGAAGTAAGTTCATTATTAATATAAGAGAGTGAATTATCAAATAAATTAGAATTTATATCATAAAAATTAGCATATTTAAATTTAAGCGCATTTGCTTCTATACTACTTGCTGTATAAATAGAATCAAAATCCGTATTTAATGTATTCATCCCTTTTCCACCGGTTTCACCGTATGCATAATTTAAAAGAACTTTTCCTTTTCTTGTCAAATCGCTTGTAAATGCTATATCCCAGCTATATGTATTTGTTGTTTTTACTATAGACTTAGTAGCTAAGCTGTAATATACTTTTTGACTATAATCTTTTGTCAAGGGAATTTCAATAGCAGTAAAATTAGGTTTTTGAATATCAATAGGTCCATCGATAACTTTGATACAAGAATTCAATGATAAAATAAAAAAAATTAGAATATTATACTTCAATTTCATTTGCTTAGATTTAAGTTAATTGTAGTAAAAATTGAGCGGCCCCATAAGAAATTGACTTCATTAGATCCAGCAGCACTATGAAAGTTTCCATTGTATCCCAATACACTTAAATTTTTGACATTGAGAATATTTTTAACACCTACGGTTACAGATAATTTTTTATCAAAAAAGTTACGAGATGCATTGAAATCGGTCATTATATAACTTGGGAATTCGGAAGTTTCTACACGATTATTTGTAATATTCAAAACAGAAATAGTATTGGTGGTATAAAATTTTGATAAGAAGGTAAATTTTGTACTCCATGGTTTATAAGTATACGTACAGTTCAAATTGATTGAACCATTAAATAGGAATTGACTTATCTGATTGGCGGTGTTGTTATAAAATCTTGAAAATCCGGATATATTACCCCCCAAACCAAACATGATATTATTGATTTTCATCCTATTGTCAAGTGAAAATACCATTGAATTGTATTTACCTATATTCTGGTATTGAAATTCATTTTTAGATACATTTACAGGTACTATTTCTATGGCATTACTTTTTGATATCAATGATAAGGTAAAAGAGGTAGAATATGAATGCGGCTTATCTTCTTCCTTATTTGATTTAATATCAAATCCCAACTGGACATTGTCATTTTCTTCTGTTTGTAAATTTTGATTTCCTTGAATATTATGATTATTATCTACAAAATTAAAGAATAATTCTTTAATTTCAGGATTTCGATATCCATGTGAATATGAGAGTCTTACGCTTGCTTTTTGAGAAAAGTCATATCTAAGATTGAATGTAGGAGCCAATGTACTAGGAAATAAAGAATTATTTGCAAATCGAAGACCTGGCTGGAAAAACAATTGTTCGTTAAGCTGAAGATTAACCATTGAAAAAAACCCTACTTCGTATAAGGCTTTAGTTTGGTTTAAGATTTTTTGAGCTTGAAGCATATCTACGTTCAGGTCCATACCATACAAAACCTTTACCTTGGTTTTAAAAGCATCCTGACGCAATATAGCTCTGTAGAAAAAATTATAAAAATTTTCATCCACTTGATTCAAAAGCGATCTATTTGCTGTGGTTAAATTTTGGGAATAATAAGAGGTAGTTCGTATAAATGTAGTAAAATTTGCACTTTGTAACAATTCAAATTCATTATTAATTTTATAATCAAATGTACCTCCAATATTGATTCGAGAGGTTTTATATTGATCGTCAATTACATTTTCGGAGTATGCCGAAGCGGGGTCTTGCTTATTGAGTATATCTTCCCAAAACCCATTAAATTTGAGATGTAATTTTGATTTTTTGTTCAAGGCTCTATAAAAAGAGAAATTAGCAAAATACTGTTCTTTTGGATTCCAATCTTCATCGCGCCATATCGGCTTGATAGTTTTTTTTAAAGAATCTGCAAATTGATCCCAGCCCAAAAATACATTTCGTCCAAATTCAAGACGAATTTGATTACCCTTTTTATTTGTCGAAATTGAACCATTAAAATTAATCTGTCCCACGCTCTCAGCAAAAAAATTAGCATTGAGTGCTATATCTTCTTTTACTTTACTTTTTGAAATTAAATTTATAACACCTCCAGAAGAATTGGTTCCATATATAACAGATAAAGGACCATCTACCACCTCAATGCGTTCAATATTATTGAGTAAAATCTGGGAAAAATCAACAGTACCATTAAGCCTTCCTGCAACAGGAATTCCATCAATCAATATCTTCAGATCTTGCCCATTCATACCGTTTAAAGAAACTTTTGTTCCCAAAACGGCATCTTGCGTTATTTGAAAATTATTTTCTGTTTGTAAAAAATCTGCCAAATTTACAGAATTCTTACTTTCAATTTCCTCTTTTGAATAAAATTTTAATTTAAAAGGAGATTGATATTTATTTCCAGGAATAATTTGGCCTGTGATGACAACTTCGTCTATTTCATTGGCTCTTGGCTTCAAATATATAGTACTTATATTTGTTCCTTTGGAGAAAGAGATTATTTGATATCCCGATTTTTTGATCTCTAAATACTCAAAATCTAAATCACGATTAAATTCAACTTTTCCATTTTCATCGCTAAGCGTATTATTTACAATCTTGACTCCTTTATAGAACAAAACCTTGGCTCCAAAAACGGGATCTTTTGTGTCGTTGTAAAAAATATTAAATTGTGATATATTTTGGCTTATTAAATTAATATTAAATAGAAGATTTAATACCAAGAAAAATCTTTTTAAGTACATATGAAAAATTAGTTCAAGCTAGCAATTTTATAATTAATTATACTCTGATCATTTTTCACTTGTAAAATTACAACAGATGTATTCCATAAAGATTTATCCAAGATCAATTGTCCATTTTTAGTTTCGCTAGAAGCGATGGTTCTTCCCATTAAATCATATGCAGTAACTACAAAGTTTTTCTCTTCTATAGCATCTGTCGAAATTTTTAACAAATCGCTATTGTTCTCAATTTTATAGCTTGCGCTTTTGACTGCATCTTCAAGAGCGCTTGAAATTCTTTTTATATTTATATCTACTGTATTGTTTACCTTATCCAATCCTGAAAAATAAACATGAAAAATAGCACCTGCATTATTTTTTATAAAAAAATTATTATTTGAAATCAAATTATCAGAAGCATCCATCCATTTTGTCAAAATTTGATCTTGTTTTTTACTCACCAATTTAAACCCTTCAAATCTTTTATCATATGTCAATAAAGATGGATCTCCTATAGTATCATATGATTGAGTATAAATTTTAGGAATATCATAAGTAGAAGGTCTTCCTGGAATTTCAGAAAATGAAATATTTAAAACACCATTATTAATAAATACACCGATGGGCTTTTTAACAACTTGACTACCAGACCATTTTTCATAGGAACTAAATACTAAATCCCAAGAATTGGCATTATCTAGTTCAAAATTTGTGTTATAACTTTTATCGGTCAAGTTTACATATGAATGATGTTTTGTAAAAATAGTAGATTTTTTTACTTGAAAATAAGCATCTTGCGTCCCATCTATTTTTGAATATCTAAACGTATATATTCTTTCATTATTGATATTTTTATATGAGGATAAATACATTTTACCATATTCACCATCGGCTCTTTGGATGATATAACATTTATCACCGAAGCAAAAATAAGGATTATCAATCGTATTGTATAATTTGCCAAGTCCTAGCTGATAATATGGATTCAGTACGCTATTTGTTTTGTCGGTATAGGTGGTATCAAAAGCACCTAAATATAGATAAGCTGTACTATTTATTGTACGATCTGATGTATCGCTGAGATTAATTGACCCAAAAAATGCAGTATCCTTGTATATCTTCCACAATCTTATCCCTTTGCTATCATTAATTTTTGCACCTATTTCATGTCTTTCATCTATTACTGCAAAATCCCAGCCATCTTGATTTTTTTCTATTACATTTCTGCTTTCTAGATTTAAAAATGTTCTATGGCCCTCTTTAATAGCTATTTTTACTGGAATAAAAGATTGTGAAAATGCATTGACTGTATAGAATAAAAGGGCTAGAGCATTTAATTTCTTCATGATTTTTTGTATTCTTTTGAATTTGTATTCAAATTCTATACCAAAATCACTTAATTTCGTTAATTTTTTTAATTAATGAATCTACTTCACTTTTCTCAGGTCTTAAAGCTTTGCATTTTTCAAAGAACTTTTTTGATTCTGCAAAAAGTGTCAAATAATTATTTGTTTTTGTTTTTACATTTTTGGTGCTATTATATGCATTTACAGCCTCATTATAAGATACGGCTCCACAGTTATAATTCATTTCATAATCTTCTGGTGCTATTTCTAATCCGGTTTTGTATGTTTTTTTAGCATTGACCATATCTTTTTGATTTTCGTATAAATTTCCAAGCAATAAATAATATTGTTTGTTTTTTGGATCCAACGAAATTACTTTATTTAATTTTTCAATAGCAATAGCTGTATTTTTTTCAGCAATATTAAAATTGATATCCGCTATAATTATATCTAAATTATTTGGATATTTTGAAATAGCTTCCTGAAGCCATTTTTTATATTCTGTTTTATCTGGATTTTCTTGTAACAATTGCATAATTTGCAAATATTTTATCTCCGAAGGATTAGACACTATTTCTTTTTTCAATAGAGCTACGGCTTCTTCTTTCTTATTGGCATTAATAGCAAAAACTACATAATTATTTACAATATCGCTGGTTTTTACTTCAGCTAATTCCTTTGTATTGGGATCGGTCAAAGCTAGTTTCTCGCCATTAGCATTTAGAAATTGATTTAAATCTATCAAATTTTTATAAGCCTCAAAAGCTTTATCATTATTCTTTGCATTGAATTGTTCTATTCCTATTCCGTACATATCAAATCCTATATACTTTATAAAAATAATTGCTTGATCTTTGTCTTCAAATTTTGGCTTGATTGTCAAGGCTTTTTTCAAGCTATTGTATGCAGTATATACTAGTTCTGGAGATTTTACAGCCAAAGCATCATAGTAGGTTTTATGAATTAATCCATGAAAGTATAGGGTTGTTGGATCATTTGCTAATTTTTCGCTCGCAATCGCTATTTTGATATTCTCATTTGCTTTTTCCAAATCTGCTATTTTTCTAGAAGCTTGGTAATTATACAAATAATCTTTGGCCTGTTTTAACTCTTTATTCTGGGCAAAGACAACGTTACAAGTCCATAGAAAGATAATAATAAATTTAATTTTTTTCATGTGATTATATTTTTTGGGAGCACAAAAATACAATAATTAATAGAATTATTCCTGTCTTTATAAGAAAGATTGAGATAGATTAATAAAATATCTAATTTATCAATCTATGATGATAAAAGCTAAAAAAAGCAATTAAAATTTGATTTCTTATCGTTCGAAACTCATCTAGAATTTCCTCAGGCGTTCCAATAGCATCTGCTGGATCTTCAAACCCTATATGAATTCGATTTTTAACATGTCCTAGAAATGAAGGGCAGCTTTCATGAGCTCCACCACATACAGTAATCACAAAATCCCACGATTTATCCAAATAAGTATCTACTATCATAGGTTTGTGATGGCTAATATCTAATCCCAATTCTGCTAGCACCTTGATTGCATTGGGATTTACGATATCGGCAGGATGCGTACCCGCAGAATGCACATTGAGGGCAATATTCAAAGACTGTAAAATGCCATGTGCCATTTGACTCCTACAACTATTACCTGTGCAAAGAATGAGAATATTCATAT
>Ga0078894_10001964_pt1 | contig 15442 bp, 16 predicted proteins | sample LauGreSu1BDMLBSD_2_FD_67506 | JGI IMG/M metagenome (GOLD analysis project Ga0078894, IMG submission 67506) | Freshwater lake microbial communities from Lake Michigan, USA - Su13.BD.MLB.SD (version 4) (version 4) | ecosystem: Environmental > Aquatic > Freshwater > Lake | place: Lake Michigan... | reverse complement strand
GCCAGACCCTTCTTGGCGTGTTTACCCGCATCACTATTAGCATCACTCAAGAGTGAATTTACTTTGAGTTCAAAATCTTCGACGTTGGGATTGCCGCTATTGTTTTCAAAGGCATCCATGTGCGTCTTTTGGATCAACTGGCGTACATCATCCTTTTTCGTCTGAATGGCCTCCTTGATCTTGGATTTGATTTCATCACTCAAGAGCAAATCACTAATGCCGACACTATACGCATTCTTTTTCATGTACTCGTTGATGATGTACTGAAGTTCATCAATAAAGGTTGCTGACGTATACTGATCGTAATCGTTGTACAGACGCTGAAGAAGACCCTTGGAAGTAGAACCCAGAACTCCCTTGTCAATTCTGCCACGAAGATACTTTCCATTCACGATCTGAACCACGTTATTGGACGTCTTGATATCCTCGTCATCCTTGAACAGCTTGTTCTTCTGAAAACTGGACATCGGAGGAAGAATCTGGGTCAGGAGATCAAAATTCTGGATTTTACCCTTCTTGAAGATGGACACATCCACATGTTTCAATCCTACGGCAAGATTCATCGCCGTCAGAGCATCAAACTCGATCCCCGGACGAGTAAACTGGAAAGTTCCAAGTAGTGAATCCTGAAACACACCAATAATCGACTGATTGGAAGCGGGACTGATAATCTGAAACGGAACGGCAGCAAGTGTTTTTAATTCAGTTTCAGCTTCAATCGATTGAGGCATGTGCATGTTCATTTCATCACCATCAAAGTCCGCATTATACGGCTTCGTACAGCCGACGTTCATTCGAAACGTATTGCCCTGCGACATGACACGGACCAAGTGGCACATCATACTCATACGGTGAAGTGTAGGCTGACGATTGAACAGGATTGCATCTCCATCCATCATGTGTCGATGAAGGATGTCTCCCTCGTGAAGCTGTAGGGATTCACGATCGGCATATTTCAGAGAAATGTTGACGAATTGACCGTTGACCTTACGTTCAAGCAATTTCGCTCCAGGATACACCTCGGGACCATTCTTCATCAGTTTGGTCAGGATCGCGATGTTGCGTGCATTCACTGTAACCGGTCTCGTTATGTTCATCGCAATCTTGATCGGAACACCCAACTCCTGAATCGATAGATTGGGATCCGGTGTAATGACGGAACGTGCGCTGAAATCGACACGTTTGCCCATGAGATTTCCTCTTACACGACCGGTCTTTCCATTCAATCGATCCTTGATCGTCTTGAAAGGTCGCCCCGAACGTTGAGCAGCCGGCTTCGCGTTCGGAATCTTATTGTCTACAAGTGTAGCCACGAAATACTGTAGAACACTATGATAATCATCGATGTTGGCGGGAGGAGCTCCTGCGTTGATTCTCTCGCGAAGTGTATTGTTGGCCTTCGCAATCTGTGCCAAAATATAACTCAGATCATCCTCGCTGCTCTTCGATGCATCAAATTTGACGGAGGGGCGCACCGCAGGAGGAGGTACTGCAAGTACCTGACAAATCATCCATTCTGGACGCGACCATGTAGGACTGAAACCTAGAAAGTGGATATCTTCATCGGTCATCCTACGAAAGATTTTGATGAACATTTCCGGAGTCATTTTTAGTACGACTGCTGAGCCTTTCTTCCACTCGGCAATTACCGTAGCAAATCCATCGAGTTTATATTTGTCGGGCTGCTTACAGCCACACCCCGTCTCACTCGCTTCACCACAACACTCCACCTTACTGCACAGCATCTGCGCCTGCTTCCATCTTCGCTCGTTGGACAACGCGAACAAATGCGTGTGCTTACTCTTGTCGATCAAGAGACGACTGCATTTGATACAAATACATCCCAGAATGGACATGACGGTGTCCAGATACTGCATATAAAACACGGGTTTGGCAAGCTCGATGTGTCCAAAATACCCCGGTGTTTGGATGTGGTCCAGACCATCGGTAGGACATAAAATACCGGGTTCAATCACCCCCATGCGAGTATCAAACAGACCTCCTACAACCGCCTTATTCCCCACATAGGTATCTCTGCTGGTAATTTCTGCAGCCGAGCTCTTACGTATCGCTTCCGGCGACATGATGCTGAACTGAATGCCGATGATTTTCGAATCATTTACTACCGCCATCTGTATACATTTACTCAATATTTATTCAAATCAATTTAAAATACAATAATGTAGAATGAGTGAAAGTTTTCATTATTTTGGAGCTATTGCCAAAATTGATTTAGAAATAAAGTCCAAATACATATAGATCATGCCTCATAAGTACAACACTCGCAGCTCTGGTGGGGACGTAAACCCTAAAGAATACACCCGTTTGTTGTCTCAGTTATTTCCTTCCAAATACATGAGTAAACGGGTAGCCGATATGTCTTCCGATGATGACTCTGAGTACTCGGAGAGTGAGAGCGATGCAAGCGAGAGTGAGAGCGGAGAGGAAGAATCCATCGAGGAGACCGAGGAGGAGACCGAAGACGAAAAGGATCCGATTCAGGTCAACATAACCTTCTCTATCAAGCGAGATGAATACGATACGGACGAGTGTACCGAATATGGATCCGACGATGATAGTTCAATCGAGATAGATGAACCGATTGAAGATCATACAAAGGATGATGAGCTCATGAAAAAGATTCATTCGATTGGTCTAGAGCTTTCTGAACAGTACAAGGATTCCAGTTTATTCAAAGAGTTTGTCAAGAAGCATACGGAGTTGTCCGAAAAGCACGAAAAGGACAAACAGAAATCGAATAAGCAGGAGAAAGAGCTGAATCATAAGCATTTCGAGAAGCTCATGGACAATAAACCGCCGAATGAGACCAAATACTTCAAAAAACTTCCTGTAGAAGAACAACGGGTCATTCTTGGCAAGTTGATGAACCTTCGTGAAATGGATCAACATGAGAAGCCTGTACGTGTCAAGATTATTGAGTCGGCCATTCCGGATGAGTACAAGGTGATTGCACTCCAGAAGATGAATCAGATGAAGACGGGAAGTGAAGGCGAGAATGGAAAGATCAAGGCGTGGTTAGACGGCTTCATGAAGATTCCCTTTGGTGAATACAAGACACTTCCTGTAACCATAAGGGATGGTCCTGAAAAGTGTCAGGCCTTCATGGAAGAGGCGAAAAGTCGTCTCGATGAATGTACATACGGTCTGAATGACGCCAAGATGCAAATCATGCAGTATCTGGGTCAGATCATTTCAAATCCGAAAGGTGTTGGTACCGTCATCGCGATCGAAGGTCCGATGGGTACAGGCAAGACAACACTCGTCCTTGAGGGCATCTGCAAGATTCTCGACCGACCGTATGAACTCTTCCCGCTCGGTGGTGCAACCGATAGCAGTACCTTCGAAGGTCATATGATTACGTACGAAGGAAGCATTTGGGGTATCATCGCGAATGCACTCATGAAGTGTAAGTGCATGAATCCGGTCTTCTACTTTGATGAGCTAGACAAGATTAGCGATACGCCTAAGGGAGATGAAATCAACGGTATCTTGACCCACTTGACCGACAGTTCACAGAACTCGTGTTTCCAAGACAAGTATTTTGCCGGAATCAATCTTGACTTGAGCAGAGCTGTCTTTGTCTTCAGCTACAACGACCGTAGTCGCGTCAATCGAATTCTTGCGGATCGTATGTACACGATTCGTACGGAAGGATACACGAATCTACAAAAGGGTATCATAACCCGAAATTACCTTTCTCCTGCACTACGAAATAACATGCTGTTCACAGAATCAGATGTTACCATAACGGATGAGTCGATCCAGTTCATCATCGCTAACTATACGCATGAAGAAAAGGGTGTACGCAATCTTAAGCGGTGCATCGAAACCATTTACTCGAAGTTAAATCTGTTCCGACTGATGACGCCTGGAACAAATCTATTTGAAAGTGAAATCTCCATCAAGGTGGAATTCCCTTTTAAGGTTACTCCTGAAATTGTATCTAAGCTACTCAAAGCTCCTGAACGACCCTCGTCATCGTCTCATATGTATCTCTAAGCCTTCTTCGCCTTCTTCTTGCGCGACTTGTTGCATACACGGCTCTTGAGGGGCGTCTTCTTGACCGCGCCGAACTTGCCCTTCTGGGTAAAGTATCCGTGGCACTCGAGACGCTTCTCCTTCTTCGCAGATGCACTCTTTTTTTTGGAGACCCACCGACCACGACTGTTTAAAAAAAGATCATCTCCCGTTAAATTTCCTGAAGTTCTGTAGGCGGTTCCATGGCCTACCTGTTGACGGCTCCCCTCCAACAGCTGAAACGATTTGCCCTTGACGTGGTACAGACCGTCTTCTCCTTTCATAACTCTCATAGATTAACTAGATATTTTTTTATAAAAATTCACGACTTTTGGATGAGATTTAATTTTGGAGGAATTGAAGGCCGTTAGATATAATCCTTCTAAACAGGTTAACCGAGAAAGACCAACATAGATTTGACCGCACTCAAAAATTCCATTTCCTAAATCGATTTCGGCCGATTCAAGGGTCGCGCCTTGTGCCTTATGTATTGTAAGTGCCCATGCATGAATGAGTGGAATCTGGGTGACCGATGCCGTATCGGACGTCCATACATGAGGCTGAATCATCGTTTCATACGTGGAAAACCGAACGACCGGATATGGATCAAATCCTACGATGGTTCCTTGACTTCCATTACATAGATTTTCATTCAGATTCGCAATACACATGACTTTACAACCTACCTTAAGCAAAAGTCTCTCCGAACACAACAAATTCTTTCTTAAATAATCGATCGCGGCGGACATCCCCGTCGTTTTCATCGTAAAGACCTTCTCGGGTCCTGTTAACTCTGCATATTGAGTCGTATTGATGACATCTGCCGCACGGCGTGTGGGGACGAGTTTGACACAATCTCCTCCCTCGAGAATACGAGTCCGCAATAACATGTTATTTTCATAGGACAGAGTTCCTGAACGTATCTCGCTCAGGACCTTTTGAAAGGATTCCGTTTTCTGACGGAAGATCGTAGACAAGACAATATGTTCATGAAAGACCGTATCCCATAGAGGACTCTCAAAACAAAATCCGGATTGTATCGGTGGAAGCTGATAAAAGTCGCCACAGAAAATGACCTGAATCCCTCCAAAAGGAAGTGGAGAACGACGAATGGATTTCCCCACTTCATTTAACATTTCAAAGAGCTCGATGGACATCATACTCACCTCATCAATAATCAAGACATCCGTGGATTTCCATCGTTTAACGGTATAGGGATTGGTCAGCGCCTTCTTGATATCCCCGAGTCCGATTCCTGCCCATGAATGGACTGTTTTGGCATTACACTGAAGAAGAAGAGCCGCACATCCGGTCATCGCACAAACATGCACACGCCTAGGAAGGGTCTTGTACACGTGTTGTATCCACCATGACTTGCCGCATCCTCCAGGGCCGGTCAGGAATATATTTTTTCCCCGAAGAACGGCATCGTAGGCCCGTTTTTGGTCTGGTGAAAACATCGTTATCTCCTCCTGTGTATACATTCATGTATCAATTTTAAATATATCCGAGTAAATTATGAATGTTGAAGAATTAATCATTAATTTGAAGCTCCTTGCTCAAGTAGAAAAGGGACAGAAGATCATCACGAAGGATACGTATTTAAACATCGAAACGAAACATTTGATCCCAGAATGTATACGCCGATGGAATCGACAGGAAGGACGAAACGAAACCCTTCGATCGATCAATCGTATCGTCAACGATTCCATTACAGCACTTCCTCATGAACCCCGTATACAGACGTATTTAAAACAATCCAGTCAAGGAATTGTCAATCTCAAAGATACGTATGTACACTGCCATCAAACCTGTGCACGATTGGATACGATTCTGGATAAAATTAAACTTCATACGATTGAGGATAAACCCGAGGAGGATTTTTAATCTTATAGAAATACATGGAAACACGAAACAAAAATAGAAAATGTGAATTTTTCATGGATAAACGAATGCAGGAAGCCTACGCGACACACTCCACCACAACAGAACCTCGCCAAGAGGTTGCTTTTCCTTGTCATGGTGTAAACGCTCCTTGGATGCCATCTTCTCAATTGTCCAAGAATTATGTAGATATAGAAACATATCTTTATGGAATCGGAGCCAATAATTATATTTTTCCCAAAGAAAATCCTTCTGTTCCATCAGTGTCGATGCCTTCCGTTTCTTTTTACGAACGTCCTGATCTTTACATTCCTCGTCTTGACCCGTATTTGACGAAACAGCGACCACTTTAAATTGATACGAATTATAATACAAAAAAATATACACTAGTAGTATATGGATCTACATCCGGAAGACGTAGGGTATACCACCATGGCCTTTCAAATCACCTCTCCCACATTAAATGAGACGTTAAAAATATGTGTCGGGAAACCCTATACGGAAAAAGGAATGAAAACGTTTCGCGTTTATAAGTTGAACAAGAAGGGTGATCAGGTAGAGAGTTTGATCGCTTATTATCGTCTAGAGAACGACGTCATGGAGGATAAATACTTGGACAAGGATGGTGATTTTAACATTAAGGAACTTGGTGAACCTGAATGGATTCAAGATGTTCCTAAAAAGCCAAAGGTGGAGAAAGAGAAGGAAAAAGAAAAGGTTCCTGAAGTTGCCAAAATGGACTACGTGGTCATGGAAGATACGTATTCCCCTCACTCGTTTTATGACGCCCTTCTTCGCGCCAAATCGACGAATCCGACCGTCAAGAGTGTTGAAGCCGACATTCTTGCAGAGAGACGGCGTGTAGGTGGACTCTTTACAGGAAAAGATGCCGAAGTCATCGAGATGTACAAGAATCTCAAGGCCAAGGTGGACAAGAGTGAGTTGATGATGGCAGGCCTTCCTATGAAGGAAATTCCCGAATATGCTCCCCTATATGAACAGGTAGCAAGTGTGGAGCCTTCGAAATTGGAAGAGGCGAAAAATGATCTGATGGACAAGCTTGTTGCCGACAAAGGCCTTCCTGCAGGGGTAGATCGCGATTTATTTGCTGAACTGAATGAAAGTGATCTTCATCCCATTCCTTCGGCGGATGTGTACGTCATGGTCAAGTATTTCAATCGCAATACGGAATTGGCCGAGAAGGATGTCACACCCGAGTTTGTCAAGAGTATCAACGGAGACACATGGGTCATTCCTGATGTCATGAAAATGGTTCAGGAAAGTGATAATCTTCAGTTCTTGCCTCTTCACAAAGAAGAGTCGTATGTCATGGTAGAGGAGGATCTGTTAGTACGATCCACCCTCGATGAATCCACGAAGTTTGTCATGGTAGATTACGTATTACCTCCGAAGGATGATCCTTACGTTAAACTAATCTCGTTCCAATCGACCGAACGTGTCCAGAGTCTCTTTACTCAAGAAGAATTACCTGAGGCCATTCGTACGATGGTTTCCGAAAATCCGGCCTTCCAAAATGTAAAGGATGATAAGACGGTTCTCGAGGCCGGCCCTGCTCCTTTACCTGCAGCTGCACCTGCACCTGAGGGACCCGCAGATGTCAAGGATACCCCTGCCGCAGTACAACCGCCTCCCCTTGAAAACGAGGTCGTGGAAGAACTGAAAGAACCCGAAGGAGAACCGATGAAGTTAAACAAGACGGTTCGAAATGTTAAAAAGGAAGGGGGTCCTAAAACGGCCAAGAAAGGTATAAAGGAACAAGTCGAAGAGGCGATGAGGGGCGTCCCCAAACTTACTAAAGAGGAGGAAGACATCATTAAAGGTAAAAAGTTTAAAAACGCAACTGAATTATTGGATCACATGAAAGAAGCGACTCAGTGGGGCGCTTATTGTTTTAAGACATTCGAACCATTTGCTAAAAAGCCATCTGTCAACGAAATCCTTAAAGCGGCTACCGAAGGCAATTTATCTCCTGTATTCAAACAGACCCTCAAGGCTTAAAATTGAACAGATTAAGCGACACTACATTTTTTAAAATGGATTTCCAATCGAATATTGAACAAGTGAATGCGTTGATTGAAACCGGAAATAGTTCTGCTCTTGAAGAACTACTTCTTAATTGTCCAGATAAACCTGAAATGTTATTGAAGTATCTATCCGATTTCAATCCACATTCCAATACCGTATGTCGCATTTTCCTCCAACAAGGCATGGATCCTAACGGACTGAAAACAAACACAACCTCCCTCTTGTTCATGGCATGCTTTAACAACATGGAAGCGGTGGCACGAACCTTAATTCGGCACGGAGCCGACGTAAACTTTAAGGATTGTGCAGAAGCGACTCCACTTATTTGTAGCGTACTAAATAACAATCTACCTCTGACGCAATTCCTCTATGTTCATGGAGCATCCCTCCATGAACGAACCATGTTCTTGAAAACACCTCTTCGTATCGCATGTGATCAAGGATATTTACCATTAGTTGAATTTATTCATAAGAAAGGAGGGATAGGGGTAAACTCTTATGCCACACTCATCCTTGCATATGAAGAAAATATGGATATTGTCTACTATTTCCTTAAACATATTGACCCTGCAAGTCTGTATACTGCCTACAATTACTCACTTCGATTCAGCATTCCTCAAATCAGCGACATTCTTGCTTCAGCATGTATCATCTACCAAACCAAATCGTTAGAGGACGCCATGAAGTATCTGAATTCATTTGACATGGAAATTTGGTACCATCTTCTTCCGTACAAGAAAGAATGGATCTCTCACGTGGAAGAATCCAAACGAACCGAGATTGCCTGTTATCTTTCCCTTTATGAAGAGTCGGATACGATGCAACGATTTCGTGCAGGAGAATGTGTTGATTTCTCTCACTCTCGACTTCGAGGAATCATGCGTCCATATGGAGCTAGACCGATGCGGAATCGAATTGTTCACTATTTAGTCTCTCCTCGATCCATGCGTCTTAACTACTCGTCGAGTCGCGAGTTTTGGAACGAGTGCCCTGTCTCAAAAATGACATGTACGGCAGAGATGTCCTCCGCGTAACTTTGCGAGTGACAACCCTTCTATGTAAAGCAGGTTGCTTTAACATATTGATATGATTTTTGACTAGACTTTTTCGACTTGGCAGCTTCTTTCGAGCATTTTCGAGTAACCATTTTGTATCTTCAGGATGTCCTGTACTCGTCATACAATCCTCCACCGTAATCTTGTTTTTGATACAACTTGCCAATTCGTTTTTTAATTCCTGTATACTTTTTCGGTGAACCGGAAAATGATTTACATTTTCTAAGGCAAGTTTAGCAGGATATCCTCGTTTGATACGGTACGCATTCGCCAACTCAATAATCGTAGTAAGACGGGTCTTATCCTTTTGATCCTTGACCCGTAAATATCCCTTTTTGTATAATTGAAGTGCATAATATTTGTTGTACATATGTATACGGATTAAAATAACTGGAGCGCATTCTCACATGCCTGTTGTTCACTCTTTTTTTTAATTTTGTGTTTGCCCTCTCCCAAATGAACAAGTACATGTTTATGCGTCTTTAGATACTCTTTTATTTTTTCAAAGGATCCAAACGTGGAAAAGGGGATTGCCTGCTGAATGGTGGTCTTCCACATTTTTTGGCCAATACATAAGTATACACCCATGTGGTACTCATTCATATGCGAAATCTCAAAATATTCAGGCGTTACCTTGAACTCTTTCTGGATCTTGACCTGAAGAATGTTTTTATAATTGTCATCACATAACAACAGTTCGGTCCAATCGATATAAGTTTCAAATACATTCTCAATAAATTTGGTTGCATACACAAAGCCATTTTCCTGATAATCCAAAAAAATGGCTCCGATGAAGGCTTCAAACAAACATCCTAACTTTTTTAGATTGGTCCGTAGATTCTTCTCTTCAGAATAGGCGGACATGACATACCATTCAGGAAATCCGATGTCAATCGCTAACTTTCCGATGGCTTCATTCTTAACTAAGGCGATCTTCTTCTCGGTCATGAATCCTTCATTTTCTCGAGGAAACCTCCTGTATAAATAATACTTGGTAACACATTCAAGTATACCATCTCCCAAAAATTCAAGACGTTCGTTGGACACGTCTCGAATCGGTAATTCAGGAACATCGACAATTCGTACAGGCTTATCAAAGAGGCGTTTACAATAAGAGTTATGTGTAAACGCCTGTACGTAATTATTCATCGTACGCAACGGTTCGGTAATTCCATGCGCCGTTAGGATTTTTTGAACCATGTCTTGAGAAATCACTTTGTTAACTGAATTTTTAGGAGCAAACACGTACTCCTCGTTCATGAACATGAGGTCTTCATCCTTCGACATAGTATACTTACATAAGTTAACTTTATGTAGAGAATTTAATTACATCATCCGAGTAGATGATCCCCGTAGGTTTATAGCTTGAGGTGGGTTTGAAAATGGACTTCTTCGGTTCTGCTTTTTCTACATGAATTTCTTTCCCTAATCCATCGATGGCAATCCCTGTTCTCTTCTTATATTCAGCCCTTACATAATCAGGGATCCAGTGAGACCATGAAATAAACAGAAGATTCGGGTGAGTATACTTCACTTTAAAACCGTTTTCCTGTAGCTCATGAATGATATGCACTACACAATCATTCAAATCATATTTCGGTATACCTAAAATAAATTCAGGAACCACAAACCAACAACATTCATTATCATTCTTTTGACGGGAACATGTCTTAATTTTAGAATGTATACGTTCGAGTATACGGTTAAACGTCTTTACGGTATTGATGTTGCTTTCCTTTTTCGTTTCAAAGAGTTCATCTAGATTTAATTTGGAGGCGTATATATCCATATTGTATTCTATTAAAGATTTTTTGGTGATTTGACTATGATTGAACATATTGTTCTTAGTTCGGGAGGACCTCATGGAATTGTTCAAGTGGGGGTCCTTTGGGAAGCCTTCCAAGCAGGTCTTTTGGACATGAACAACATCAAGTCCATTCACGGTTGTTCTTCGGGAGCACTCATCGGAACACTTCTATGTTTAAAGGTTCCTATAGATGACATGCGGGATTATGTAGTCTCACGAAAATGGGAAAAATGTGTTCATTACGACATACATAAATTTTATGAGACCAAAGGGTTTTTTGACATACAAATCATTTCGGATATTGTATCTCCCTTTTTAAAAGCCTATGACGTACCCGTAACCATCACCCTCGAAGACTTTTTTCAATTGACCAAGATCGAATACGATATTCTGACAACAGACGTAGCAGAAATGAAATCTGTGACACTCAACCATACAACCCATCCTACCATTCCGTTAATTACTGCACTCATGATGTCTTCTGCAATCCCTGTTATCTTTCCTCCTGTCAAATATCAGGATAAATACTATTTAGATGGAGTCTATCGTCGCCACTGTCCGATGGTAAATTATCCAGCGGATACGGTCATGATCATTTATATTGATGCTCTACCTGCAACTTTGCCCGACTTGAATGACACCGCATCTTATTTTCAGTATATTTTATCCACATCGTACCGTATACTTACAGAAAGTTCAAGTATACCGGAAGGAGAATTTATTGTTTGTAGAAATATACCTGCGGTCTATAGCCCCGAGTTTTGGAAACGTATACTTCACGAAGAATCCTATCGCCAACAGATGTTCGACAAGGGACGAGAAATCGGAAAAGAATTTTTTGATAAAAAATTGACACCTTCTTCAGATGCATAGAAAAGTATCATGGATCCTACCTCGTTTCGTTCGATGAAGGAATCGTTTAGCAAGGAGTGGCCTGCTGGATGCGATCCCGACATGTCCGCCTACAAGTATTTTACACGACAATTTATTGAGATCAAAGGATTCAATTGGTTGCTTCTTCCGTGCGTCCATTCTGACGGAAATCCTAAACACTGGGGTTCGTTTCACGATGGAAGTATCACGATGAAGTTTTACTATTCCGGAACGTATACTGCCCATCATCATCCCAATACATTTGAGAGACGAGGTGTCATGATTCAGAGAGAGTCAACGCTTCTTCATCTGTACGTAGATGAAGACGCGAAATTATTCGCCAACAAGATCTCGGAGGTTGCGGTAGGACAACTGAACATCGTTCGGAACATGTGGAATGGAACTGCAAATGTCGACATGGAGTACATCAAGAGTGAAACTCCTTTCGCCATCTGGCACAGGAACCCGTGGGATTAAAGGACCACCACCTTAGCAAAATAGGCCCATAAAAAGAGTCCCACCAAACATTTAGAGATCAGATCCAATACATTATACCCTAACATTTTTTCGTCGGTAGGGAAAAAGTATACAACTCCATACAATCCCCACACAACGACATATGTAATGAACAATACCATACTTGTCAGCGTATACTTTTTCATATATGTCCTGTAAATAAACCCGAACAATCCTCCAAAGAAGAGGAATCCTATGATGTTGGCCATCACTTTATCGAGACGTCCACTTTCTCCCAAATATCCGAATAACAACATCCCGTAATGAAGAAACATCGTAATCAAAAAGTCATTCAAGTGGATCAGACCCCCTCCCGTAGAATAAAGGGTCGTTAGAATGAGAGAGAGTAGCAACATCGGGGTAGTCACCGACCAATCGACGTACCTAAGATGAATGACATCTTCCTTATCTCCTGCAGTCATTCGAGAAATAAATAGACTGTAAAAATAGGCAGCGACAATCGATATACAGGTCTCCAAGTTTAACACGTTTCGAACCGTCTGATCCTTCGTACGTAAGGCTTCAATAAAAGTTATGGTTCCTGTGGTCAAAAGTAAAATGTAGACTACGTAAAAACTATATTCGTACATAGGATAACTATATATTAATTTGGAAACGGTAGTTTTTTAATATGATCACAAGAAATCATCATCCCATAATGGCCGACTCCTGCAGGCTCGCACATGATAAATCGAGGGTCGACTCGTGCGCTCTGAGGAGGATTCGCCCATCGCTTCTCCTTCACATTCCATGGAAGATATGTAAATCCTCGAGGCCCTTGTTCCGTAATGACTCCATAAAACTTTACGATTTTAATGCCGTCAGGATATAGATTCGTTAAAATAAAATCTCCTTCTGCAAGTTCTAATGGAAGGAGTGATCCAGTATACAGATTTACAGTGTGGGGATAATCCTTCCATAAGAACGCCATAGAATTCATAAGACGTAGTCTTTACATCATACCGTAGGAATAAATTCCCAATTCAATTCCTGACAAATGTTCTTCCAGATGGAGTCCTGTTCAATACGTTTTTCTCGGTCTTTCAACATCGGAAAATACGGAAGAAAATCGTCTTCTTCCAAGAGTTCACACAACTTATAAATCGTATAGTAGTAATTCAAGAAGTTGACACGATCTTCAGGACAAAATTTGGCGTACGGCCTCTGAATTTCCATGAACAAACTGCACAGTTTTTCTTCTAAATCCGGACTCATGACAGGAGGTTTAATCCCCAACTTGTCTTTGATGAACGGAATGTGCTCATAATATTTATTGTAGCCAAACTTCTTGAGAATCTCTTTCGTCTTCTTATTGGTCATGCTCTCAATCGGGATTCTCTCCTTTTTAATTTGGGACTGGATGTTCTCGATGATACTTTCGGGAATTTGTGTGGTTTCTTTGGCCTGAAATTGTGCAAGAATCTCACGAAAATGGTTAATCCTTTTATAGGCATAAAAGCAGATTTCATTCGGGGGATCTTTATAGGAAGGTTTCTCATTTTCAATCAGCAATTGAAACTGACAAGAACATCGGTCATTATTACAAATCATGACACCCTCATAATCCACATGGATCAGCTCGCCGATCCCGCACTTTTTACAGATCGAATTGTTGTAGATGTAGGAATCTCCACTCAAAAACGATTCATCGATGTTTTTTAAATACTCTAGGGAATGTGTCGTCAATTTGGCGGACACCTCTTCCGCCTTTTTGTCCGGATTAAAGAAATGATGTAAAATTTTGACCTTGGATTTGCACTCGGAGATTTCTTTTTTGTCTTCGAAATAAGAAAAAATATGATTGCAATTACTTAAGTAATATTTCATTTGGTACTCCTCCAAATCCTTTATTTTTTTGATCAGTTTTTTCATTTTAATTGGATCCGTTTCCTCTAGCAAATCATCCTTCAATTTAGGAATAATCGTTGTATTTTCATTTAAGAACCGTTGAACGAACTCGGTATGCTTTGTATCTAACATATGTATTGCAATTTCCTCTTTTTTAATTGGCTTATTTTTTAAAGGCATAAGTGATTCATCATGATTATGTTTAAATTAAAAATCAACGTATTGTTTCTATCATTAAGGTATGAGTGTAAAACGCAGAATTATCATGAATGCCATTAAGGACGGGTGGTCTGTACGTAGAAATGGTAAAACCTACGTATTTACCAAGAAGCATGATAATCTTAAGGAATACTTTGAACCATCCTTTTTGTTTAATTTTATAAAGAAATACAAATAATTTTTTTCTTTAGCAATAGTATAGCATGGGAGGAGGTTTAATGCAACTTGTAGCTTACGGCGCCCAGGACGTCTATCTTACTGGGAACCCGCAGATTACTTACTGGAAGGTGACTTACCGCCGATACACCAACTTCGCGATGGAGTCGATTGAGCAGACCTTCAACGGTCAGGCTGACTTCGGCCGCCGCGTGACATGCACCATCTCGCGCAACGGCGATCTTGCCTACGGCACGATGCTTCAAGTCACCCTGCCCCAGATCGGGCAGGATCTTCGCAACTCGACCGGCGATGTGTTCGCTCGCTGGCTCGACTACCCCGGTGAGCAGCTGATCTCGCAGGTGGAGGTGGAGATTGGCGGCCAGCGCATCGATCGCCACTACGGCGACTGGATGCACATCTGGAACCAGCTCACCATGGCCGCCGGTCAGGAGAAGGGCTACCACGCGATGGTAGGCAACACGACCCAGCTCACCTACATAACGGACCCTGCCTTCTCCAACGTCGACGGCCCGTGCCAGTCGGATGCCCCCAAGCAGGTGTGCGCGCCCCGCAACGCCCTCCCCGAGACCACCCTCTACATTCCCCTCCAGTTCTGGTTCTGCAAGAACCCTGGTCTTGCCCTCCCGCTGATTGCTCTCCAGTACCACGAGGTCCGCATCAACATAGATCTTCGCCCGATTGATGAGTGCCTGTGGGCGGTCAGCTCCCTTGACTCGACCGGTGTCAAGGTCAACGCGGCCTACAACCAGTCGCTGGTGGCTGCCTCGCTGTTCGTCGACTACGTGTTCCTCGACACCGACGAGCGCCGGCGCATGGCCCAGAACCCCCACGAGTACCTGATTGAGCAGCTCCAGTTCACAGGTGATGAGTCGGTCGGTTCCTCGTCGAACAAGATCAAGCTCAACTTCAACCACCCTGTCAAGGAGCTCATCTGGGTTGTCCAACCTGATGCTAACGTTGACTACTGCTCGTCGCT
>Ga0078894_10001963_pt1 | contig 15443 bp, 10 predicted proteins | sample LauGreSu1BDMLBSD_2_FD_67506 | JGI IMG/M metagenome (GOLD analysis project Ga0078894, IMG submission 67506) | Freshwater lake microbial communities from Lake Michigan, USA - Su13.BD.MLB.SD (version 4) (version 4) | ecosystem: Environmental > Aquatic > Freshwater > Lake | place: Lake Michigan... | reverse complement strand
CCCTTGCACCTACGCCATTGTCGCCACCCAAGCCTTCTTGGCCAAGGGTGTGCCCTTGTTTGGCATTTGTTTGGGTCATCAAATTTTGGCCTTGGCTTCTGGTGCGCAAACCTACAAGATGAAATTTGGTCACCACGGTGCCAACCATCCGGTGAAAGACTTGGTGACAGGACGTGTTTCGATCACCAGCCAGAACCACGGATTCGCCGTGGACGAAAAAACACTGCCTGCCAATGTGCGGCCCACGCACGTCAGCTTGTTTGACGGCAGTTTGCAAGGTTTGGAACTCACCAACCAACCGGCCTTCAGTTTCCAAGGTCACCCCGAGGCCTCGCCTGGCCCCCACGATATTGGCTACTTATTCGACCGTTTCATTCAATCCATGGCGGTAACTTCCCATGCCTAAGCGCACAGACATCAAAAGCATTCTCCTGATTGGCGCCGGCCCCATCGTCATCGGTCAAGCCTGTGAATTCGATTACTCCGGCGTGCAAGCCTGCAAAGCCTTGCGCGAAGAAGGCTTCAAAGTCATTCTGATCAACAGCAACCCAGCCACGATCATGACCGATCCAGCGACGGCCGATGTCACCTACATCGAACCCATCACCTGGAAAACGGTTGAAAAAATCATTGCCAAAGAACGCCCCGATGCCATTTTGCCCACCATGGGTGGTCAAACCGCGTTGAACTGTGCGCTGGACTTGTGGCACAACGGGGTGTTGGACAAGTACCGTGGTGAGAACACCGGCAAACCGATTGAGTTGATTGGTGCCACGCCAGAAGCCATTGACAAAGCCGAAGACCGCTTGAAGTTCAAAGACGCCATGACCAAGATTGGTTTGGGGTCCGCACGTTCAGGCATCGCACACAGCTTGGAAGAAGCTTGGGCCGTGCAAAAAACAGTTGGTTTTCCGGTTGTTATTCGACCCAGTTTCACCTTGGGCGGCACAGGGGGCGGCATCGCCTACAACTCGGAAGAATTTGAAACCATTTGCAAGCGCGGCTTGGAAGCCTCGCCCACCAATGAATTGCTGATTGAAGAGTCTTTATTGGGTTGGAAAGAGTACGAGATGGAGGTCGTGCGCGACAAAGCGGACAACTGCATCATCGTCTGTTCCATAGAAAACTTGGATCCGATGGGCGTGCACACTGGCGACTCGATCACCGTGGCCCCAGCCCAAACCCTGACGGACAAGGAATACCAAATTCTGCGTGATGCCAGCCTGGCGGTGTTGCGTGAAATTGGCGTGGACACGGGCGGCTCGAACGTGCAGTTCTCCATCAACCCCCAAGATGGTCGCATGGTGGTCATCGAGATGAACCCGCGTGTGTCTCGATCATCGGCCTTGGCCTCCAAAGCCACCGGTTTCCCGATTGCCAAAGTAGCTGCCAAATTGGCCGTGGGCTTCACTTTGGATGAATTGCGCAACGACATCACCGGTGGCGCCACGCCAGCGAGTTTTGAGCCCAGCATCGACTATGTGGTCACCAAAATCCCACGCTTTGCTTTTGAAAAATTTCCAACGGCTGACAGTCGCCTGACCACCCAAATGAAATCAGTGGGCGAGGTGATGGCGATTGGCCGCACCTTCCAAGAGTCCTTCCAAAAAGCTTTGCGCGGCCTTGAAGTGGGCGTGGATGGCATGAACGAAAAAACCCAAGACCGCGAAGTCTTGGAAAAAGAATTGGGTGAGCCTGGCCCTGAGCGTATTTGGTATGTGGGCGATGCATTCGCCCTTGGCATGAGCGTGGATGAAGTCTATGCATTGACCAGCATCGACCCCTGGTTCTTGGTGCAAATCGAAGAGATCGTGAAAATCGAACTCGAGCTTGAAAAACACAGCTTGTCAGATTTGTCTGCCACCGAGTTGCTCACCTTGAAGCAAAAAGGTTTTTCCGACCGACGCTTGGCCAAACAACTCAAAACCACCGAACAAGCCATTCGCGAAACTCGCCACGCGCTGAATGTGCGCCCGGTTTTCAAGCGCGTGGACACCTGCGCTGCCGAATTCGCCACGCACACGGCCTACATGTATTCCACCTACGAACAAGAGTGCGAAGCCGCGCCCACGGACAAGAAAAAAATCATGGTGCTTGGTGGCGGCCCCAACCGGATTGGTCAAGGCATCGAGTTTGATTACTGTTGCGTGCACGCCGCCTTGGCCATGCGCGAAGACGGTTATGAAACCATCATGGTCAATTGCAACCCCGAAACAGTCTCCACCGATTACGACACCAGTGATCGTTTGTATTTCGAACCGCTCACGTTGGAAGATGTGCTGGAAATTGTTGACAAAGAAAAGCCCATGGGCGTCATCGTCCAATATGGTGGACAAACCCCTTTGAAGTTGGCCCTGGGGCTTGAAGCCGCTGGGGTGCCCATCATTGGCACCAGCCCCGACATGATCGATGCCGCCGAAGACCGCGAGCGTTTCCAACAATTGCTGCACCAATTGGGTTTGCGTCAACCGCCCAATGCCACGGCACGCACTGAAGCTGAAGCCCTGAGCAAGGCCGCTGAATTGGGTTATCCCTTGGTGGTGCGACCCAGTTATGTGCTCGGTGGTCGTGCCATGGAAATCGTGCACGAGCAACGCGACTTGGAACGCTACATGCGCGAAGCCGTCAAGGTCAGCCACGATTCGCCGGTGCTGTTGGACCGCTTTTTGAATGACGCCATCGAATGCGATGTCGATGCCATCTGCGATGGCAAAGATGTCTTCATTGGCGGCGTCATGGAACACATTGAACAAGCGGGTGTGCACAGTGGCGACTCGGCTTGTTCTTTGCCCCCTTATTCCTTGTCCCCAGACACCGTGGCTGAACTCAAACGCCAAACCACGGCCATGGCGCATGGCTTGAATGTGGTGGGCTTGATGAATGTGCAATTTGCCATTCAAAGTCTGAATGGCCAAGATGTGATTTATGTGCTGGAAGTCAATCCACGTGCAAGCCGCACCGTGCCCTTTGTGAGCAAGGCCACGGGCATTCAACTGGCCAAAGTGGCTGCACGTTGCATGGTGGGTCAAAGCTTGGCTTCACAAGGCATTGCCAAAGAAGTGTTGCCGCCTTATTTCAGTGTCAAAGAAGCGGTGTTTCCCTTCGTCAAGTTTCCAGGCGTTGACACCATCTTGGGCCCGGAGATGAAGTCCACGGGTGAGGTCATGGGCGTTGGCAAAACGTTTGGCGAAGCCTTCGTGAAAAGCCAATTGGGCGCGGGCACCAAGTTGCCCCGTCCAACCGATGCAGTTCGCAAGGTGTTCTTGACGGTGAAAAATGCCGACAAACCGCGTGCCATTGAAGTCGCACGCCGCTTGATTGCGTATGGCTTTGAGCTGATCGCCACCAAAGGCACGGCCGCAGCCATCCAAGAAGCAGGCTTGCCGGTGACTGCCGTCAACAAAGTGACAGAAGGTCGTCCACACGTGGTGGACATCATCAAGAACAACGAAATCGCCCTGGTCATCAACACGGTAGAAGAGCGTCGCAATGCGATTGCGGATTCGCGCCAAATTCGCACCTCGTCACTGATGGCACGTGTCACCACATTCACCACGATCGCTGGTGCCGAAGCCGCTGTTGAAGGCATGAAATACCTCGACAACTTAGATGTTTACTCGGTCCAAGAGTTGCACCAGCAACTGTTGGCTTGAGCTTTTCACGGATCAACTGACATGGCCACCATTCCTATCACCAAAAACGGTGCAGAAAAATTAAAACAAGAATTGCACACGCTGAAAACCGTGGATCGGCCCTGGGTCATCAATGCGATTGCGGAAGCCCGGGCACAAGGTGACTTGAGCGAAAACGCCGAATACGATGCGGCCAAAGACCGCCAAGGTTTCATTGAAGGACGCATTCAAGAAATCGAGAGCAAGTTGTCGATGTCGCAAATCATTGACCCCGCAACCTTGGATGCAGGCGGGCGGGTGGTCTTTGGTGCCACGGTTGAGCTGGAAGATGAAGCGTCAGGTGACGCCTTCAAATACCAAATCGTGGGCGAGGATGAGGCCGATTTGAAATTGGGCCTGATCAACATCAGCAGCCCGATTGCCCGCGCATTGATTGGCAAAGAAGAGGGGGATGTGGCCAGTGTGGAAGCGCCAGGCGGCGTGAAAACCTATGAAATTCTCAAGGTGTCCTACCTCTGAGAGATCAACCCTGCGCCGATTTCTTGACGGACTTTTGTTTCGGCTTGGCCCGCTTGATTTGACCACCGGCCGCCAAGCGTTGGTTGCCCAAGACTTGCACACGCTTCATCTCGGGCCGTTGACCGCCCCGGCTGCTGTATTTCAAAACCTTGAATTCACGCGGACCTGGTTTGCGGTCTTCATCAATTTTTTTCGCTTTTTCCGGCTGTGGACGCCACAGCACCAACAACTTGCCGATGTGCTGAATTGGTGCCGCGTTCAATTGATCAGCGAGGGCTTGGAAAATCACTTCGCGGGTCTGGCGGTCGTCCCCCAGCACGCGAATTTTGATCAGGCCATGGGCGTTCAATGCCAAGTCGGTTTCCTTGACCACCGCTGCGGTGAGACCATCATTGCCAATCATGACGACGGGGTCTAAATGATGGGCGAGGGCGCGATGGGCTTTGCGTTCGGTGGGGGTGAGTTGGATAGCAGACATGTCGGTATTATCAGCCGAGACAGAGGGTCCTGAATTGAAAGTCAAAACACAAAGCAAAAAAGTCAACAAGTCCTGGTTGAACGACCATGTCAATGACCCCTACGTGAAATTGGCCAAGCGCGAAGGTTACCGAGCCCGAGCGGCTTACAAACTCAAAGAAATCGACGAGAGCTTGGGATTGTTCAAGCCGGGGATGGTGGTGGTTGATTTGGGCAGCGCGCCAGGGGCGTGGAGCCAGTATTTGCGCAGACGCATGGCCCCAGAGGGCGCTGCGACAGGTGAATTGGATGCCACCTTGGTGGCTTTGGATCTCCTGCCGATGGAACCTGTTGATGGTGTCTTCTTTTTGCAGGGTGATTTTCGCGATGAGGCCGTTTTGGCCCAACTGGTTGCACACCTTGATGGTCAAGCTGTGGATGTGGTGGTGTCTGACATGGCACCCAATTTATCGGGCATTGCTTCAGCCGATGCGGCGCGCATCTCGCACTTGGTGGAATTGGCCGTCGAGTTCTGCCAAAGCCATCTGAAAAAAGACGGTGCACTGGTGGTCAAGGTGTTTCATGGTGGCGGTTACAGCGACATGGTCAAGCTGTTCCAAGACACTTTCAAGGTGGTCAAACCCTTTAAACCCAAAGCCAGCAGGGACAAATCCGCCGAGAATTTCTTGGTCGGCATGGGCTTGAAAACAGCGCCAAGTTAACTTATTTGTATTCAAAATTGCTTGAATCTTGTCTATTGGTCTTCATCATTCGCCGGCATTGGCCTGCATGCGGCACTCCTGTGGTTGCCTAGAAACCACTCCTCTCCAGCGAATGGGCATGTGGACTTGAAAAGCCTAAAATGGGCTCAACTTACTGCCCAAGCATTTCGCTAGGCACGCTTCGACTGGAGTTCACTTTGAACAACCCTTGGTTTTCTAAATTGGCTGTTTGGCTTGTGATTGCGATGGTGCTTTTCACCGTGTTCAAGCAGTTCGATACGCGCGGCACCGCTGGCAACGGCTACCTGGCTTACTCCGACTTCTTGGAAGAAGTTCGCGGCAAGCGGATCAAATCTGCCACCATTCAAGAAGGTCAAGGCGGCACTGAAATCGTCGCCACCACCACCGACGACCGCAAAGTGCGCACCAATGCCACCTACCTGGACCGCGGCTTGGTTGGCGATTTGATTGCCAACAACGTGAAGTTCGATGTCAAACCACGTGAAGAAGGTTCTTTGCTCATGACCTTGTTGGTCAGTTGGGGCCCCATGCTGCTGTTGATTGGCGTCTGGGTTTACTTCATGCGGCAAATGCAAGGTGGTGGCAAAGGCGGTGCCTTCAGCTTTGGCAAAAGCAAAGCCCGCATGCTCGACGAAAACAACAACACAGTCACCTTCGCCGATGTGGCAGGTTGCGATGAAGCCAAAGAAGAAGTCAAAGAAGTCGTTGACTTCTTGAAAGACCCGCAAAAATTCCAAAAACTCGGCGGCCGTATTCCCCGTGGTTTGTTGCTGGTTGGACCTCCTGGAACCGGCAAAACCTTGTTGGCCAAGGGCATCGCTGGTGAAGCCAAGGTCCCTTTCTTCAGCATTTCTGGTTCTGATTTTGTGGAGATGTTTGTGGGTGTTGGCGCTGCACGTGTGCGCGATATGTTTGAAAACGCCAAGAAAAACGCGCCTTGCATCATTTTCATTGACGAGATTGATGCGGTCGGTCGCCAACGCGGCGCAGGCTTGGGCGGCGGCAACGATGAACGTGAACAAACCCTCAACCAAATGTTGGTGGAGATGGATGGTTTTGAAACCAACTTGGGCGTGATCGTGGTGGCCGCCACCAACCGACCCGACATCTTGGACGCAGCTTTGTTGCGACCCGGCCGCTTTGACCGTCAGGTCTATGTGACCTTGCCAGACATTCGGGGCCGTGAACAAATTCTGAACGTCCACATGCGCAAAATCCCTGTGGGGCAGGATGTATCGCCTGGCGTGATTGCCCGTGGCACACCTGGCATGAGTGGTGCTGATTTGGCCAACCTGACCAATGAAGCGGCCTTGATGGCTGCACGACGCAATGCCCGCGTGGTTGAAATGGTGGACTTTGAAAAAGCCAAGGACAAAATCTTGATGGGCCCCGAGCGCCGCAGCATGGTGATGCCCGAGGAAGAGCGCCGCAACACGGCCTACCACGAGTCTGGACACGCCTTGATTGGCAAGTTGCTGCCCAAATGCGACCCGGTCCACAAAGTCACCATCATTCCTCGCGGCCGCGCACTCGGTGTCACCATGAGTTTGCCCGAGGCGGATCGCTACAGTTATGACCGCGTTTACATGTTGAACCAAATCAGCATGCTGTTTGGTGGCCGTATCGCCGAAGAAGTGTTCATGAACCAGATGACCACGGGTGCTTCCAATGACTTTGAGCGTGCAACCCAAATCGCGCGTGACATGGTCATGCGCTACGGGATGTCAGAAGCCTTGGGCCCCATGGTCTATGCCGAAAACGAAGGCGAAGTGTTCTTGGGTCGCTCGGTGACCAAAACCACCAACATGAGCGAATCGACCATGAAGAAGGTCGACGACGAAGTGCGCAACATCATCGATGGTCAATACAACCTGGCCCGTCGTCTGATCGAAGAGCATACGGAGCAGATGCACGCCATGGCCCATGCCTTGTTGGAATGGGAAACCATCGACAGCGAGCAACTCGACGACATCATGGCTGGACGCCCACCGCGCCCACCCAAAGACTGGTCGCCGCGCACGCCTTCATCGGGTGATGGCTCTGGTGGCACACCCTCCGTGCAACCCAATCCTTCTCCGACCACGGCATGATCAATGCCGACCTTGAGACCAATGTGGGGCTTCGGCCCCATTTTGATTTCTGGCGAACCTCCCGATTTGAATTGAGCCTGCATCGCCCCCTGGTGATGGGCATCGTGAATGTCACGCCCGACTCCTTCTCGAGCCAAGCAGCGCCCAAGATCGCGGCCATGGCCATTGAGGAAGCCCAACAATTGCTGCAACAGGGCGCAGACATCGTGGATATTGGCGGTGAGTCCACCCGACCAGGGGCCACGGCCTTGACCGCCGATCAAGAATGGGCGCGCTTGGAGCCCGTGTTGATCGAGTTAATGCAATGGAAGGTGCCGCTGTCTGTTGACACCTACCATGCGCAAACCATGCGCCGCGCTTTGGACATGGGTGTGGACATCATCAATGACGTGTGGGCCCTGCGGCAAGAGAATGCCTTGGCCGTGGTGGCGGCCTACCAGTGCGGCGTGTGCATGATGCACATGCATGGCGAACCCCGCACCATGCAGATCCGTCCCATGCAAGGCGAAGCCCTGCCAGCGGTGATGGCGTTTTTCAATGCGCATTTGCGCCAGACTGACGCCGTGGGCATTGACCGGCAACGCCTTGTCATCGACCCAGGCATTGGTTTTGGCAAAACGGTTGAGCAAAATTTCCAACTGTTGGCACTGCAAGATCAACTTCTTGCGTTGCAAGTACCGTTGTTGGTGGGCTGGTCGCGCAAATCATCCTTGGGTGCGGTAACGGGCCTGGATGTTCACGACCGCTTGGTGCCCAGCGTTGCAGCAGCCATCTTGGCCGTTGAGCGCGGCGCTGCCATCGTGCGCGTGCATGATGTGGCTGCAACGGTGTCGGCCTTGGCCATTTGGTCAGCGGCCAAGCGTCTTTAAAATCATCAAAACAATCCAGAAGACGACGATGAAAAGAATTTACTTTGGCACCGATGGCATCCGAGGCACGGTCGGTCAATCCCCGATCACACCCGATTTCATGTTGCGCTTGGCCAATGCAGTCGGACATCAACTCAAGGCGGACGATCCGCGGCCACGTGTTTTGATCGGCAAAGACACCCGCATTTCTGGCTACATGTTGGAATCTGCGCTGGAAGCGGGGTTCAATTCTGCTGGTGTGGACGTGGTCTTGTTGGGACCATTGCCCACGCCGGGCGTGGCCTACCTGACCAAGGCGTTGCGTGCCAACTTGGGCGTGGTCATCAGCGCCAGTCACAACCCCTTTGAAGACAACGGTATCAAATTTTTCAGTGCGTCAGGCACCAAGTTGGATGATGCTTGGGAGCTGGCTGTTGAAGCCAAATTGGCACAAGCACCTGTGTGGGTGGATTCCCAATCGTTGGGCAAAGCCAAGCGATTGGATGATGCGGCAGGTCGTTACATCGAGTTTTGCAAAAGTGCTTTTGGTGCTGATCTGACGCTCAAAGGGCAAAAAATAGTGGTCGATGCAGCCCATGGTGCGGCCTACTTGATTGCCCCCAAGTTGCTCAGTGAATTGGGGGCCGAGGTGGTGTCCATTGGTTGTGCACCCGATGGCATGAACATCAACCATGCAGTGGGCGCCACCCAACCACAGGCACTGCAACAAGCAGTTCGGGAGTCCGGCGCCCATTTTGGTGTGGCCTTGGATGGGGATGCAGATCGCTTGATCATGGCGGATGCCACTGGCAGATTGTTCAATGGCGACGAGCTCTTGTATTTGCTGGCTTTGGACAGACTGCGAGCAGGCGACAACATCAAAGCGGTGGTGGGGACCCTCATGACCAACCAGGGCATCGAGTTGGCTCTGAACAAGCAAGGCATTCAGCTCCACCGCGCCAAAGTAGGTGACCGGTACGTGTTGGAGACCATGGTGGAAAACCAATTGCTGCTGGGTGGCGAAGGTTCGGGCCATTTGTTGGTGCTGGACAAGCACTCGACCGGCGATGGCTTGATCAGCGCTTTGCAAGTATTGCAATGCTGCTTGCGCGCCAAGTCCACGCCTTCAGCGTTGTTGGCGGATGTGACCTTGTTTCCGCAATGCCTGTTGAACGTTCGACTGTCACCCGAGACGGATTGGCGTGCACACGAGGGTTTTCAAACGGCCATCAAACAAACTGAACAGCGATTGGGCAAACAAGGGCGCGTATTGATCCGACCCAGTGGCACCGAACCGGTATTGCGCATCATGGTTGAAGCCATGGATTCATCAACTGCACAATCCAGTGCGCAAGCATTGGCTGACATCCTTGTCTGAACTGAAAATCACTTCACCAAAAATGGCCTTCATCGACCGGGATGAAAGCGTGCTCGCTTTCAATGAGCGCGTGTTGGACTGGGCCAAGCGCCCAGATGTGCCACTGTTGGAAAGACTGCGTTATTTGTGCATTGTTTCTTCCAACCTGGATGAATTTTTCGAGGTCCGGGTGGCCCTCCACTTGTATGAAAAAGAAGCGAAAAATGTGCAGTCTGCTTATTCAGACAACAGTTATCGCCAAGTGTCCGCAGTGGCACATCAACTGGTGGCTGAGCAATACCGGGTCTTCAATGAAGAGCTGATGACCGCGTTCAACCAACAAGGCATTCAGCTCATCACCCATGAAGATCGCAATCAGGCCCAGCACAAATGGGTGCATCAGTATTTCGAACGCGAAGTCAAACCGTTGCTGACACCGGTGGTGCTGGATCCCTCACATCCGTTTCCTGCGGTGGCCAACAAGTCCCTGAATTTCATTGTCCGCCTGTCTGGCAAAGACGCTTTTGGGCGGCAAAACGAAATCGCGATTGTGAAAATCCCCAGGGCATTGCCCCGCGTGATTCGTCTGCCCAGCAAATTGGCAGGCGGGCAGGGTGTTCAGTTCGTCGCCCTGTCCAGCGTGATTCGTTCTCACTTGAAAGATTTGTTCGCCGACCGTGTGGTGGGTGAGTTTTCACAATTTCGCGTCACGCGGGACTCTGAACTGCTGGTCGATGAAGAGGATGTGAAAAACCTTCGAACCGCTTTGCGCCAAGGCTTGGAGCACCGCCAATTTGGCCGACCCGTGCGCCTGGAAGTGGCCTCAGCATGTTCAGACCACCTGGCCCAATTTCTCTTGCGTCAATTTCAACTCCCCGCAGAAGCGCTTTACCGGGTCAACGGCCCTGTGAATTTGGTTCGCTTGAATCAAATGATTGACCTGATCGATCAGCCCGAACTCTTGTTTCCCGCTCATGTGGCGTGCTACCCGCGTCAGTTGCAAGAAGGTCAAAACATCTTCGCCCAATTGCGCAAAAAAGATGTGTTGATTCACCAACCCTTTGAGAGTTTTTCAGGGGTATTGGATTTTTTGCGCGAAGCCGTTCACGACCCTGATGTCCTGGCCATCAAGCAAACCATTTACCGAACCGGTAACGATTCCGAGTTGATGGAGTTGCTCAAAAAAGCGGTGCGCATGGGCAAAGAAGTCACCGCCGTGGTGGAAATCAAAGCTCGGTTTGATGAAGAAGCCAACATCAACTGGGCAGAACGTTTGGAATCTGTTGGCGCACAAGTCGTGTATGGGGTTGTTGGTCTCAAAACCCATGCCAAGATGTTGTTGATCACTCGCAAAGAACGCCAAAAATTAGTTCGCTATGGTCATTTGTCGACGGGCAATTACAACGCACGCACAGCGCGGCTTTACACCGATCTGAGTTACCTCACGTCCGACCCCAGCCTCACGTCTGACATGGAGCAGGTTTTTTCTCAGTTGGCAAGCCAATCACGCTTGTCGAAGTTGAATCATTTGTGGGTGGCACCTTTTCAATTGCAAGACCAACTGTTGTCCATGATTGAGCGCGTGGCCCAAGCCGCTGAGAAAGGTATTGAAGGCCGCATTATTTTGAAAATGAATTCACTGACCGACACGCGTTTGGCGCAGGCTTTGGTGTTGGCTGGTCAACGTGGTGTTGAGATTGACTTGATTGTCCGAGGCGCATGCATCTTGCCAGCCTTGCAGCCAGGCTTCACAGACCGTATCCGCGTGCGTTCCATCATTGGGCGGTTTTTAGAACACTCGCGTGTGTTCTATTTCCGCATTGGAGAAAAGGACCGCATGTACTTGTCCAGTGCTGATTGGATGAACCGCAACATGTTGCGTCGGATTGAATTGGCATGGCCGGTGTTGGACAAGGAACTGCGACAGCGCATCATTGACGAATGCTTGGTGGCGTATTTAGGGGATTCGGCGGACGCTTGGGCCCTGACCCCGCAAGGGAACTATGTTCGCGTGGGGCCTTTGGCCAAGAAACCAGCCCTCAGTGCGCAACGAGAACTCATGAATAGATATTCAAAGTAAATTTCACCTGAAAGTACTCTGAAACTCAAAGCTCGATTGTTCTAAGATGCTCCTCGAATTTCACAACTTTTCTGCAAGGATACCCATGTCACACGTTTTCAAATCATTGTCGATTGCTGTTTTGATGTTGCTCTCTTTGGGCTTGACAGGTTGTTCGACCTTGACCTCTGCCTTTGACTCGGTTTCAGACACCGTGACCGGTGTGTTCAAGTCTGACGGCGACAAGAAGTAATTCGCCAAAGAAAAATCCCCAACTTGATTGGGGATTGTTTCTGTCGTTATCGATGGCGGAGAGGGCGGGATTCGAACCCGCGGTGGGGATAAACCCACACACGCTTTCCAGGCGTGCGACTTAAACCGCTCATCCACCTCTCCAGTGCTGCGCATTGTAGCAGTGCCCTCGGCGGGTACACTTGAAGGCTTGCCACGTTCAATGTGTATCAAGCTTGGAGCCGCTGATGAAATTTCGTTTCCCCATCGTCATCATTGACGAAGATTTCCGATCAGAGAACACCTCTGGATTGGGCATCCGTGCACTCGCACAAGCCATTGAAGGGGAAGGCTACGAAGTCATGGGTGTCACCAGTTACGGTGACTTGAGCCAGTTTGCCCAACAACAATCACGCGCTTCTGCATTCATCTTGTCGATCGATGACGAAGAATTCACGCCTGGTCCCGATTTAGACCCTGCCGTGGTCAATTTGCGCAGCTTCATCGAGGAAGTGCGCCGTAAAAATTCCGATGTGCCGATTTATGTTTATGGCGAAACCAAAACATCGCGCCACTTGCCCAATGACATCTTGCGCGAGTTGCACGGCTTTATTCACATGTTTGAAGACACGCCCGAATTTGTGGCGCGCCACATCATTCGAGAGGCCAAAAGTTATCTGGAAGGTTTGCAGCCGCCTTTCTTCAAAGCATTGCTCGACTACGCCGAAGACGGATCGTATTCTTGGCACTGCCCAGGTCATTCGGGTGGCGTTGCGTTTTTGAAGAGTCCCGTGGGGCAAATGTTCCACCAGTTTTTTGGTGAAAACATGTTGCGGGCTGACGTGTGCAATGCGGTTGAAGAATTGGGTCAGTTGTTGGACCACGACGGAGCCATTGGCGAAAGCGAACGCAATGCGGCGCGTATTTTCAATGCCGACCATTGCTTCTTCGTCACCAATGGCACGAGCACCTCCAACAAAATTGTTTGGCACCACACAGTGGCCCCTGGGGACGTGGTGGTGGTGGACCGCAATTGCCACAAATCAGTGCTGCACGCCATCATCATGACCGGTGCCATTCCCGTCTTCATGAAGCCCACACGAAACCACTTTGGCATCATTGGCCCCATTCCCCAAAGCGAATTCGAACCTGAAGCCATCAAAAAGAAAATCCAGGCCAATCCGTTGCTGAAAAACGTGAACAGTCAAACGGTCAAGCCCAAGGTCATGACCTTGACCCAGTCCACGTATGACGGTGTTTTGTACAACACCGAAACCATCAAAAAAATGCTGGACGGCTACATCCCCAATTTGCATTTTGATGAAGCCTGGTTGCCCCACGCGGCTTTCCATCCTTTTTATGGCACCTACCATGCTATGGGCAAGAAACGTGTGCGCCCGATGGAGTCGATGGTGTACTCGACCCAATCGATTCACAAGTTGTTAGCAGGTATCAGCCAGGCCAGTCATGTCTTGGTGCAAGACTCGCAACGTCATCAGCTCGATCGGCATTTGTTCAACGAAGCCTATTTGATGCACACCAGCACCAGCCCGCAATACAGCATCATTGCCAGTTGCGACGTGGCAGCCGCCATGATGGAGCCCCCTGGCGGCACGGCCTTGGTGGAAGAAAGCATCGCTGAAGCCTTGGATTTTCGTCGTGCCATGCGCAAGGTCGATGAGGAATACGGCAAAGACTGGTGGTTCAAGGTCTGGGGTCCAGACACCCTGGTGGATGATGGTGTGGGTCGCGCCGAAGATTGGATCATCAAGGCCGAGAAAAAAGGCCGCAGCACGAAAAACAGCGCCCCCAATTGGCATGGTTTTGGCGACATGGCCGACGACTTCAACATGTTGGACCCGATCAAGGCCACCATCGTGACACCAGGGTTGAATCTGGACGGCAAATTCGACACGGTGGGCATACCTGCGAGCATCGTCACCAAATTTTTGGCCGAGCACGGCGTGATTGTGGAGAAAACGGGCCTCTACAGTTTCTTCATCATGTTCACCATCGGTATCACCAAAGGCCGTTGGAATTCTTTGTTGACCGCTTTGCAGCAATTCAAAGACGACTATGACCGCAACCAACCGTTGTGGCGCATCTTGCCCGAGTTTTGTCAAAAAATGCCCATTTACGAACGCATGGGCTTGCGTGACTTGTGTCACCACATTCACACGCTTTATGCCAAGTACGACATTGCGCGTTTGACAACCGAGATGTACCTGAGTGATTTGACGCCCGCCATGAAGCCCAGTGATGCCTATGCGCAAATTGCGCATCGCAATACCGAGCGCGTGGCCATTGATGATTTGGAAGGCCGCATCACCACCAGCTTGGTGACACCTTACCCACCCGGCATCCCGTTGTTGATTCCTGGTGAAGTCTTCAACAAAACCATCATCGACTATCTGAAATTCGCCCGTGAATTCAATTTGAAATGCCCTGGCTTTGAAACCGACATCCATGGCTTGGTGGAAGAAAAAGACAGCTTGGGTGTGACCCATTATTTTGCAGATTGTGTTAAAGCTTGAGTGACCATGAGTGCTTCTAAAAATCCATTTCAAACTTATGCCATCGCTGATTGGGAAAAGGCCGCCGCCAAATCTGCGCCGGACGGCAACCTCAACCGTTTGAATTGGCTCACCCCCGACGGCATCACCGTCAAGCCGTTGTACACCGCACAAGACCTGAAGGGCTTGGCGCACACCGACACGCTGCCAGGTTTTGCTCCTTATTTGCGCGGCCCGCAAGCCACCATGTATGCCGTGCGTCCCTGGACGATTCGACAATATGCCGGTTTCTCTACGGCAGAAGAGTCGAACGCGTTTTACCGAAAAGCCTTGGCAGCAGGTGGACAAGGCGTGTCGGTTGCTTTCGATTTGGCCACCCACCGTGGCTACGATTCCGACCATCCACGCGTGACAGGAGACGTCGGCAAAGCCGGTGTGGCCATCGATTCCGTGGAAGACATGAAGATTTTGTTTGACCAGATTCCGTTGGACAAAGTTTCCGTGTCGATGACGATGAACGGTGCCGTGTTGCCAGTGCTGGCCGGCTATGTGGTGGCTGCCGAAGAACAAGGCGTGTCGCAAGACCAATTGAGCGGAACGATTCAGAACGATATTCTGAAAGAGTTCATGGTGCGCAACACCTACATCTATCCACCTGAGCCCAGCATGCGCATCATTGGTGACATCATCGCCTACACCGCGCAGCACATGCCCAAATTCAACTCCATCAGCATCAGTGGCTACCACATGCAAGAGGCCGGGGCCAACCAAGCATTGGAATTGGCACTGACCTTGGCTGATGGTCAAGCGTATGTGAAAACGGCTATTGCCACAGGCATGGATGTGGATGCATTTGCTGGCCGTCTGTCGTTCTTCTGGGCGATTGGCATGAATTTCTATTTGGAAATTGCCAAGATGCGCGCTGCACGATTGCTCTGGTGTCGCATCATGCAAGATGTCGGTGCCAAAAACCCCAAGAGCCTGATGCTGCGCAC
>Ga0078894_10001962_pt1 | contig 15444 bp, 19 predicted proteins | sample LauGreSu1BDMLBSD_2_FD_67506 | JGI IMG/M metagenome (GOLD analysis project Ga0078894, IMG submission 67506) | Freshwater lake microbial communities from Lake Michigan, USA - Su13.BD.MLB.SD (version 4) (version 4) | ecosystem: Environmental > Aquatic > Freshwater > Lake | place: Lake Michigan... | reverse complement strand
CGGCGTAGACCACGTCACTGTCGTCAGACCGGCTGGTCTGGATAATTGATGTTGACCAGATACTCATCGGGAAGTGTAATGAAATTGCACGCACAGGAAGCCCAAACACTCTTCACAGATCTAAATGAGCCCGACTCAATTCGCTCGGCCACATCTAGATATTGAGAGCAGTGCACTGCTGCCAGTACCCAATGTCGATCTTTGGAGTTTTGTGATTCTGCCACTACAACTCCTTCGCTATGCAGTGCTTGGTCGTGCAGAAATCGAAGATGCTCGCTGTGAACCAGTGGCATGTCAATCGGCTGAATGGTGAGGACCTCGTTCTTGGCCTCCATGGCTAACTGCACTAGTGCTAGTAGGCCAGCAAGGGGGCCTGTGAAGCGCGGGCTATCTGCAATGACATCCCATGGAACATTGAGAGCTGGCCCCCCACTTAAGACGATCTTGTCGCCACTGCTGCTTACCTCTAGGGTCCTTTTGACAGCAACATCCATAAACGATTCTCCGTTGCGCGCCGCCAAATACTTTGGAGACCCGTACCTAGAGCTCTCACCGCCATTCAGAATTGCCCACAACGAACTCATATCATTTGCTGCATGTCTGCTTTATTTACGCTAGCGAGATTGCGAGTTCAGAATTTCTTGTGGAACTCCAGATGGGTCCAATTGCAGCAAGAACAACCTGCAGCGCTCGGCTTCATCGTTCTCACCAATGCGTTCAGCGCTGAGCTGCAGACCCAACAAGCAGAGCAAGAATCCACGGTTGCTCGCGTGTTGCCAACGGACGAACCCTGACCCTCTCCAACCGTTGGCACGCAAGAGATCGAGTCCACGGTGGTAGCCAACGCGATAGGCGGCATAGCTTTCTAAAGTGTCGGTGCCGTGTTGACCATAAAGAGCCCAAACGCTTGGCGATCTCGGTGACATAGAAATGAGTTGCAACAGCTTTGCTCGATCGAGGCTTTGAGCTGTTGAAATCTCGTTCATGAGACGTTGAGTTTCTGGTGAGTCCACTGGAAGCACAGTTTCAGGTGGACCACTTGGTGTGAGCGAGACATTAGCCATAGGCAGAAGTTACCGCATTCCTACGCAATCAGTGTCCTCATTCACAATGTGGGCGACCGCTAAGGTTTCACTATGGACTTTCAAAGTATCACCAGTGCTCTCACCGTTGATCAAGCGAAAAATGGGTCGCTCATCGCCATCGCGGTATGTGTCATCTTGCTTCTCGTGGTGTTGAAGTTCATTAGCTCTGTGGTCACCAAAATCATTTTCAGTATTATCTTGACGGCAATTGGGGGTGTCGCATTCTCCCAACGCTCCTCTTTGGCCGATTGTGCATCGAAGATTTCACAAGAGATACAGGGTAATACGAATGCCTCTTCGGTGACCTGCACTTTTTTCGGGCAAGATATTGACATTGATACTGAAAAGATTCCCAAATAAGCGATTCGGCTTCTTGAAATGAGCCCTCGTGCAATAACGTAGGTGCTCCATGGAACTTCTCATTATTCGTCACGGACTCCCTATTCGCCGCGAGCTCACGGAAGGCATTGCCGACCCAGAATTAGCACCAGAAGGCTTGTTGCAAGCAGAGCATCTCGGAAACTATCTCGCTTCAGAAAAGATTGACGCTGTATACGCAAGCCCGCTTCGCCGGGCGCAGCAAACTGCAGCTCCCCTTGCCGCAATCCAAAAGGTAGGAGTCACCCTCGTCGACGATGTCGCTGAATGGGACCGTAACTCAAATGAATACGTTCCTGTGGAGGAATTGAAAGCAGCAAATGACCCTCGTTGGCAGGCAATGCTCAAAGGTGAGTGGAATGTTCACGAGGAATCGGTTGACGACTTCAACAAGCGCACCATCGGGGCAATTGAGAATCTGATCAGTCAGCATTCTGGGCATCGCATCGCAATTGTGTGTCATGGTGGCGTCATCAATGCTTATCTCACGCATATTCTCGGACTCACGAACTACATTCAGGGATTCTTTTACCCGAACTACACCTCTATTCATCGTGTAGCGGCGGCTCGTAGTGGTGAAAGGTCAATTGTGACCATCAACGAAACTTCACATCTCCGTGGAACCGGATTACCCATGGGATTGGTTCAAAAAGGCTAAACAATGCTTTCACTGCAAGAGTTTCTCGATGTGAACCCCACTTCGTTTCATGTAGTGAATTCCGCTTCTCTCGAGCTTGAAAAAGCTGGCTTTGCTTCACAGTCGTACTTCAATGCAGATTCCTCTCACTTCTCAGAAGATAAAGGTGTTGTGCATCGTGGTGGGGCTCTGATTGCATGGAATTGGCCCGTCAACAATCCGGCTTCAGATGGAGTGCTTGTTTTTGGGGCGCATACCGATTCGCCAGGGCTTCATCTCAAACCCAATTGTTCTTCAACGACTCTTGGTTGGGCGCAACTCAACGTTGAGATCTATGGAGGGGTGCTCCTCAATTCCTGGCTCGACAGAGACCTTGGAGTCGCTGGACGGGTCCATTTAGCCGATGGAACAAACAAACTCGTCAGAGTCAATGAGCCCATTGCTCGCATCGCACAATTGGCTATACACCTAGACCGCGAGATATCTGAGAAGGGCTTGTTGCTTCATCGTCAACACCATATGAAACCGATTTGGGGAACACACTCTTCGTTGAGTTTCACGCAATGGCTATGCGAGAAAATCAATGTTGCTCCACAGAACCTCACCGGTTTTGAGTTGCAATTATTCGATACGCAAAAATCTGCGCTTATTGGTTCGTCTGGCGAATTCCTTGTGTCAGGGCGACTCGATAACCAAGTGTCTTGTTGGGCAGCAGTCAAAAGTCTCATTGAGACCACTCGTGCTCACAAGCCAACACTTGTAGCCCTCTTTGATCACGAAGAAGTGGGATCAGAGAGTATCAATGGCGCTGCTGGCCCTTTGCTAGAGCACGTTCTTGCTGAACTGTTGCTGAATCGCAAAGACTCTGAAAGCTTCGCGACAATTGCCAAGAAATCTGTATTCGTGTCTGCCGATAACGCGCATGCCATTCATCCCAACTATCAAGATAAGCACGACCATCATCACGCTCCAATGGTCAACTTGGGTCCCGCTGTCAAGAGAAATGCAAACCAGCGCTACGCAACAAATGGTGAGTTAGCTTCACGAGTCGTGGCGGCTGCTCAACGTGCTCACATACCAACTCAAGATTTTGTGGCAAGCAACGCCATGCCATGTGGAAGCACGATTGGTCCAATCAGTGCTACCCGACTCGGCATCGACACTATCGACCTAGGTGTGCCGCAACTTTCCATGCACTCAGCACGTGAAATGTGTGGAAGTAAAGATCCTGATTACTTAGTAGATCTTTTCACTCTTCTTGGCTCGACCGACTTCTGAGCAGCATCAAGTAGATTTTGCAGTGAAAGCTGCAGTTCTTCAGACATTGCTTTTACCGAAGAGCGAGCCGCACGTGATCCGTCACCGCTATCGACAATGATCGGTTTTCCGATCACCATTGCGCATCGTGCGGGTCGTACCATCTTCGCGCCTTTTGGCATGGCGGCCTCTGAACCACCGATGCCAACGGGGATAATAGGCACATTGGCCTTCATGGCCACATACACCGCTCCATCAAAAAGTTTTTCAACAACGGCACCGGATTTTCGTTCACCCTCAGGAAACATCACTAGTGGCTGTCCACTTTGCAACACATAGACACATCGTCGTAGCGCCTCACGGTCGGCGGTGCCGCGGGTCACCGGAAAGCCTCCCAGTGCGGAGAAAAGCCATCCGGTAAACGAATTTTTCCAGAGCGAATCTTTGCCCATGTAGCGCATGCGACGGGGCGTCACCGTGCAGGCCAGCATGGTGTCGATATTGGACCTGTGTACTGGGGCGAGCACAAAGGCTCCTGTTAACGGAATGTTTTCCCTGCCGGTGACACGTACGCGCCAAAAAACCCGGCATAGAAAGTTAATGATGATTCGCGCCAAACGATAGAAAGCCTTACTTCCTAATCCTTCTCCGGCCAGAAAACTCTCTACGTCACTCATTGTTATTACTTTCAATCGATTCAACAGAAGAAGTAATTTGCTTGACAACAGCGTCGATACTTAATTCGGTTGTGTCAATAAATAGCGAGTCATTCGACTCGCGCAATGGGCTGTCGGCCCTTGTTGAGTCAAGATGGTCTCGTTGTCGTATTTGTTCTTCAATTACCACAACATCACCTCCCGACTGAGCTACCCGACGCTGTGCTCGCACTGCCGGAGATGCCGTGAGAAATACCTTCAAGGTTGCATCGGGGAAGACGACGGTTCCAATATCGCGACCTTCAACAACACCGCCACCAGCATTTTCCACCCAAGAGCGTTGCGATGCACGCAGTTCACTGCGCACTGCACTCAGAGCAGCAACTGTGCTGACAGCCTCGGTCACTTGTGGGCCACGAATAATGTCTGTTACGTCTACATCGTCAACAATAAAGCGATCAGACGACATGACAACGTTCATGCTTTTGGCGACATCAGCAACAACAGACTCATTATTCAAGTCAATGCCATCGCGTAGCGCTGCGTAAGTGACCATGCGATACATGGCACCCGTGTCGAGATATGGAATATTTAACGACACCGCTAAAGCTTTGGCGATGGTTGATTTACCGGCGCCTGCAGGACCGTCTATTGCCACTATGCGTAGACGTTTGGTCATTTCTTTACCAGGTGGTTCCTTGAGGGCGTCCTTCGTCGTACCCAGCAGCACTTTGAATGCCCACTACAGCACGCTCGTGAAACTCGTTGATATTCGATGCGCCGGCATATGTACAAGCCGAACGTACGCCTGCGACAATTTGGTCAACAATGTCTTCAACGCCTGGGCGATCGGAATCGAGGTACATACGAGAGGTGCTGATGCCTTCCTCAAACAACTCTTTGCGGGCACGTTCTAGTGGCGTTTCAGTACTGGTGCGGTTGCGAACAGCGCGGTTTGAAGCCATGCCAAAGCTCTCTTTGTACAAACGACCTTCCGTGTCGCGCAGCGTGTCGGCTGCCGACTCGTACGTTCCCGCTAACCAAGATCCAAACATCACACTTGCGGCGCCACCGGCAAGCGCGAGAGCAACGTCGCGTGGGTAGCGCACGCCACCGTCTGCCCAAATATGTTTGCCCAACGCTCGGGCTGCTTCAGCGCACTCTAAAACTGCGCTGAATTGCGGACGCCCAACGCCCGTCATCATGCGAGTGGTGCACATTGCACCGGGTCCGACGCCTACTTTCACAATGTCTACACCTGCAGAGATGAGGTCACGCGTTGCTTGTGGAGTGACCACGTTGCCTGCAACGAGGGTCGCAGTAGGCACCGCCTTGCGCACTGCTTCAATAGTGGAGATCATTCGCGACTGATGTCCGTGGGCAGTGTCGATAACGAGAACATCTACACCCATGTTGTGGAGGCTCTTTGCACGCGAAGCGACGTCTCCATTAATTCCCACTGCTACAGAGACGATGAATTTGCCTTCAGCATTCAAAGCGGGTTTGTAAATGGTGCTTCGTAGTGCGCCTTTGCGCGTCATACAACCTTTGAGAGCACCACTGCTGTCGACCACTGGGGCAAAAGTGAGTCGGTGATCGGTGAGGAAATTAAATGCTTCTTCTGGAGACATCTGAGCATCGAGTGAAATGATGTCTCTATTCATTACATGTTGAACTTGAGTAAAGCGGTCAAAACCAGAGGCATCGTGTTCGGTGAAAATACCTATTGGCCGGTTCGATTCATCAACCACAATAATTGCGCCGTGAGCGCGTTTGTGAATGAGACTGAGTGCATTGCCAACAGTGTCTGTTGGCGCAAGGGTGATAGGCGTCTCGAAAACGGCGTCACAACTTTTCACAAAACGAGTAACCGACTCAATGATGTCGAGCGGTATGTCTTGCGGCATCACGGCGAGACCGCCACGACGGGCAATGGTTTCGGCCATGCGCCTTCCAGCAACAGCTGTCATATTGGCAACAACCACGGGAATGGTGGTACCCACGAGATCGGGTGTAGTGAGATCTACATTGAATCGGCTGGGGACATCTGACCTACTGGGGACCATAAACACGTCGTTATAGGTCAGGTCATGGGCGGGAAGCTCGCTTAAAAAACGCACTTGTCTTAGGATATGCCTCTATGAGTCAGAAAACAGTGGTTCTCATCCATGGATGGGGCGGATCTTTTGTAAGCACGTGGCAAGATCCGGGGGTCACCGACATATTGGCTGAGTCTGGCTTCCGCGTCACTGGTATCGACCTTTTGGGTCATGGCAATGCCGACAAACCTCATGACCCCGAGGCGTATGCCGATCTCGCGGGATACCTGTTGTCGCAGCTTCCTCCTGATCCAGTGATAGCCGTGGGGTTCTCTCTCGGAGCTCTCACATTGGCAAGAGCCGCTGTTCGCTCGCCCGAGCGGTTCGAAGGACTGTGTTTTTCTGGCATCGGCGATGGCGTTTTTGAGCCCCACAAGCCTGAGGAGACCGAAAGGATTCTCTCTGGCCTAGAAGGTCGCGCTGACCCGAGCGACAATGTCGCTCGACTCTTTGGTCAATATGGAAATCGTGATGGCAATGATCCGGCCGCCCTCGCTGCAGTATTGAGAAGGCCGCCAGCGGAGGGCATCACCGCCGCCGGACTCAGTACTTTGGCTCAACCAACACTTGTTGCAATTGGCGACAAAGATTTTGCATTTCCCTCCGAGAAACTCGCGTCAGCACTTCCCTCTTCAACTCTCAAAATTCTTCCACGCACCGATCACTTCGCTACTCCAAACTCGTTTAGTTTTATTGATGCTTTGGTTCAGTGGTTGGAAGAGAATTTTACGTGAGTGACAAAGCCGGTGTGTGCCTTGAATTAAGAGACGACGTTGCAGGCATAGCTCAGGCAACGGAAATTCTCTGTGCCGGGGGAACAGTTGCACTCCCCTCTGAAACGGTATACGGACTAGGAGCCGATGCAACTAACGCGCTTGCAGTGCAGAAGATCTTCTCGGCGAAAAATAGACCAACCGGGCACCCGCTCATCATTCATGTCGAAAACATCGACAGTGCGCGATTTTTTTCGAATGATTTCAATGTTGTAGCTGAAACACTCGCTTCTACATTTTGGCCTGGACCCCTCACTCTTCTTGTCAAACGATCGAGCAAAGTAATTGATGAGATCACAGGTGGACGCGAGACAGTTGCGCTTAGGGTGCCTGCTAACGAAACATTTCAAAAGGTGCTTCACGCATTCTCTCAAGTTGGCTCTGGCGCAATTGCTGCTCCATCGGCTAACAAATACGGATCTGTGAGCCCGACAACTGCTCAACACGTTCTGAGTGATATGGGGAACCTCATCGATGCTGTGCTCGACGGAGGTAATTGTGTTGTTGGTATTGAATCAACCATTGTCGATTGCACAGTGGATCCCCCGGCCATACTTCGTCAGGGTGCTATTACCCTTGAGCTCGTCAACTCCGCGTTGAGGCACACGGAAATCGTTGCTACCGAAGAATTCACAGGCGAATCTCGTGCTCCAGGCATGAAACTTTCTCATTACGCACCAGTTGCAACTGTCAAACTTTTTGAAAACAAAGATGCTCTCGCTTCGTACGAGGAACAATGTGTATTAAACGAGCTTTCGTTTGCGACCATCTTGGGACACGAAGATCGAGAACTTTATGCTCGAAATCTGTATTCCTTGCTGCGAGAAGCAGATGCGCTTCAACCCAAGGAAATACTTGTTCTGCTACCGGAACCAATTGACATTGGTGTGGCCATTCGGGATCGACTCTTCAAGGCAGCTGCACCTCATTAATCGTGTTTACCCATGAGTCTCGTATGTGTTCCAAGTTGAAATTGCGATGTTGGCTGTCGTCGGCATTGTGAACTGCAATGCTCACAATGGAGCCGCCTGCTTCGGGAACAATGGAAACCAAACACCAGCAATGAACTGGGTCATTCATGAGTACCTGTAGCGAATAGGGAGGATCTTCGTCGGCTACCTGACCCAATACATTCGCAGCCACGAAGATGTATTCATATGCATCCACCGGCAATACATCGATGCTGAAAGAGGGATGATCACTTTTTGCGCCATGAAATGTGGCATCCAAAGAACGCTTCGGAGTCTCATTTCCTTCTAGAAGTATGCGCGCTGCCTTTGTAACCTCGATAAACGCTGCGTGCGAGCCACCTGCATCGGGGTGAACAATCTTGACTAATGCTCGTTGCGCAGATTCAATATCGCTGTGCGAATAAGGTGAACTCAACTTGAGCAGAGATTCTGCCCACGCCACTTCATCGTCCGATGAAATGTGGATCCCTTTTCTCCATAAAAGCTGCAACACCTTCCTGGAAATCTTTAGTTTTAAACAATGGAAGAAGTTGCAAGAACACGTGGTGGATATTTTGCTCGAACGTTTCCGTCTCTGCTGCTCTCATCATGCGCTTGATGGCTCTAACGGCAAGTGGAGCATTGCTTGCGATGTCGAGCGCCATTGAACGTGCAAACGCCTGCAATTGATCGGGCTCAACTACATGGTTCACAATTCCCAGAGAAAAGGCCTCATCGGCGGTGAGTGTCTTCCCAGTGAATGAAATCTCTGCAGCCTTCGCATACCCAATCATTCTGGGAAGCAACCAAGTGCCGCCGCTTTCAGGCACAATTCCACGCTTTGCGAAACCAGGGTTGAGTTTGGCAGTGGCACTTGCAATGCGAATATCGCATCCGAAAGCCATGTCGAGACCATAACCAGCTGCGCCTCCATTTAGAGCACAAATGGTTGGAGTATCCATGTGATGCAAAACGACAGGTGGTGCATTGCGCAAATCGAATTCTCCTGCTCCGGCACCGATGTTGCCTAAACCTCCGAGAGCGTCCTTAGGGCCAGACATTTGTGAAGCAAGGTCGAGGCCCGCGCAAAAAGCGCGACCTGAACCGGTGAAAACAACACAGCGCACATCGCTGTCTTTCTCGGCTCGCAAAAATGCTTCAGACATCTGATCGAGCATTGCACTAGAAATGGTATTCATTCTTTCGGGTGCGTTGAGAGTGACGGTTGCAATGTGGTCTGCAACTTCATAGAGAACTTCTTGAGGTGAATCGGATTGAGCCATTCACATAAGTTAGCCGACACAAAATGTGTAAATATATGCGGATGGATCAAAACAAGCCTGCACCCATCCGCAATCGGATCACCGAGCTCCTCAATATCCCCTACCCAATTGTTCAAGCACCGATGGGATACATCGCTCGTTCGGCGCTTGCCTCGGCCGTTTCAAACGCAGGCGCTCTTGGCATTATTGAGACCTCTTCGGGAGATCTGGTTGCAGTACGTAAAGAAATCGCCATGATGAAAGACCTCACACCTCACCCCTTTGGCGTCAACATCGCACAACTGTTTGTGCGTGATGAGTCAATAGCCGACTTCGTGGTGGAACAAGGAGTACGCATGGTGACAACTTCAGCAGGTGATCCCACGAAATACACCAAACAACTGAAGGCTGCTGGTTTGAAGGTCTTCCACGTTGTTCCCACATTGGCTGCAGCTCTCAAGGCTCAAGACGCTGGAGTTGACGGTTTGGTGGTGGAAGGCGGCGAAGGAGGCGGTTTTAAGAACCCTAAAGATGTTGCCACGATGGTTCTACTTCCGTTGGTGTGTGAGCATGTAGAGATCCCCGTCATTGCAGCAGGTGGAATCACCGACGGTAAATCGATGGCCGCAGCCTTTGCGCTAGGCGCTGAAGGCGTACAGATGGGAACGCGCATGGTGTCTGCGAAAGAAAGCCCTGTGCACGAAAATTGGAAGCAAGCGATCATTAATGCAAAAGAAACCGACACCGTATTCCTCAATAGATTCTCGCGGCCCGCGCTGCGTGCGCTTCGCACGGAAAAAACCACACTTCTTGAACACGAAGATCATGTTGGTCTAGAAAACTTTGCCAATATGACCGACCTCTACTTCGGTGGCGATATGGAATCTTCAATAGCTCTTACTGGTCAAGTTGCAGGGCGCATCACATCGGTGAAACCTGTTGCACAAATTATCAATGAGACAATGGTTGGCTTCTGGGACGCGATAGGCCGCTTCCCGACACCGTGATGGTGTCAACAGCAATCGACCAGATGAGTGCCGCGCCGAACAGGTGCGTTGCAACAAGCACAACGGGAATGCCGTTGAAATACTGAACGTACCCCACGAGCGCCTGCAATAAACCGACTCCAAGAAAAACAGCCAATCTCTGCTCGAGGAATTCTCTTGTATTGGTACTCTTTCTCACTTTGAGCAAGACAAGCAACAACGCGAGCAGCGAGAGAAGTACAAAGAATCCGTGAATCCGGGCGACGGTCGAAATTTCAAAACCGAATCGAACAGCGTTTTCATCTCCCGCGTGTGGGCCAGTGGCGGTGACTACTGTTCCCGAAATCACCGCAAGTGCAAATAACACACCAATTCCAGACAAGTACTTATTCTCTCTTGGAGAACAATCCGACACGGGATTTCTCCCCTCTCGAGCATGTCGGCACAGCACAACAGCATTTGCAATAAGAACCATGGAGAGCAAGAAGTGCCCCATGTTTGCGAACGGGTTCAGACCGGTGAGTACCACGATTCCGCCGAGCACCACTTGGGCCAACACCCCAACTACCAGTCCGAGTGAAAGTCGCGTTAACGAACGTTTCCTCTCGGCGAGAAATAAGGAACCCAAAACTGCTGCGATCACTATTACGGCGACGAAGCCGGTGAACAGTCGGTTGATTTGCTCTATGGCTCCGTGCATAGAGGAGACGTCAATGAACTTCTCTGAATTGCACTGTGGCCAATCGCTGCAACCTAAACCCGAACCCGTGAGACGAACGAGTCCTCCTGTCACAACAATGGCAAAGAGCGACAAATAAGAGGCGAAGCAAAGCTTTTCGTAAGTGCGCGGTGAAATATTACGCTTCACGTCTCCACACCTCTCGTCCGTCTATTCCGTATCGGCGCAAGATGAGACCTTTATATAGACGAACTTGCATAAAGACATGCGTGTCGGCACTCGGGCCGCCTGGTTCGAAGAGATTGCAGTCGTAACCCATTTTGTCCCAGAGTTTCTCTCTTCCCGGTGTGTCGGAAATGATCTGAGCCTTTCCCCAGAGAAGCAAACTGTCCCAATTGTTGTGCTCAGATACAGGAAAATGAATATTGACGTCAGCGTTGATGCTGCAATTCCTCACCTTTTGCTCATTGCTCGCCAGGAAAGTAAGAAGGTCTTCGCCGAACCAGTTGAAAGTCACTGGGGAGACAAATGGGACCAATGTTTTGGAAACCGTAGCGATAAAGGCATTACGACCAAAACGACTAGATTCATTTTTGATGTGATCAAGAGAGATTTCCGGGGTGGCTGCCATACAGCCACGTTAGACCTCCGCTACAAATCTCCGACAAACCGTGACGGCAACTAAATCACTACCATTTCATAAAGTACGAGCATTTGATGAGGAAAGAAGAAAAAGTATGAGCAAATTGTCCATCGAGACAGAAGTCGCTATTCGCAGACTTGTTGATCAATATTGCGATGGAGTGATTCGTCGTGATGCGAACATTTGGGGAGCCACATGGTCAACCGATGCGCATTGGAACCTAGGAATGGGCCGCGAAGTACTCGGCAAAACTGCAATCGTTGAACTGTGGACATCAGCAATGGGTGCATTTAATTGGACCATCCAAACCGCGGAACACTTCTCGCTCGACATCAACGAGGAACTCGGCACTGGTTCGGGTCATGTTGTCGTTCGCGAGCGATACGAACGTACCGACGGCGTTCGCGGCGATCTCTTGGCGAAATATCTCGACCAATATGTGAGAGTTGATGGCGAATGGCTCTTCGCCGAACGAATTTTGGAGATCATCGAGCGCAAATAGTCCAAATTGCTCTGAATTGACCTGAAGAGGCCCACCACTGGTGGGCCTCTTTTTTATGCCCTCAGTGATGTTTAGATGACTAACAGTGATGTTTTCGTACGTAATACCACTAATAGTGGTGGTCTAAATATTTTAAGTGAGAATTTACTCAAGTTCCCTTCAGGGGTGCCGTTGTTTCTTGTGGATCACACAAGGAGCAACACATGCGTATTTCTCACACCTCAGCAATTAAGACCTTCACACTCGGTTTGGCCGCCACTATCGCGATTTCCGCCTTCGGCGTCAATGGTGCTTCGGCCGCTACATCTTCTGCAACTCCAGCTCCCGTGCGAGCCCAAAGTGTTCAATTGCCAAAATTCGGTGAGACAAGCGAGACCGTCAAATTGATGCAATCGGCTCTACTGAAGAATGGTTTCACACTTGTGGGTGGAGCAGATGGCAAGTTCAGCCCACGTACACGTGCCACTTTGCGTTCTTTCCAAAAAGTTGTGGGCTTGAAAGCAACAGGAAACCTTGATCGTAAGACTGCAAAAGTTCTCGGTCTTTTGACTCCAGCACCGGTTCCCGCTCCTGTTGTTGCACCAGCACCTGCCCCGGTAGTTGCTCCTGCGCCAGTGGCTGCTCCAGCAGCAGTTGCAGTTGCGTTCACTCCAGAAACACTTCCAGCTATTGGTGCCAAGGGCGAACTTGTTGTTGCATTGCAAAATGCGCTCATCCTTGCTGGCATACAAGTCAAAGGTGGCGCTGATGGATTTTTCGGTAACGGAACCAAAATGGCTATCTCAACATTTCAGAAAAGCAAGAACATCGCTGCATCTGGCGCTGTCGATTCAGATACAGCAATTGAACTTGGCCTTCTCCCCCGCCCAGTTTTGGAAGTAACACTCGCAGCATTCCCCGTACAGCCAGCTTGCTACTTCATCGACACCTGGCAAGAAGCTCGTGGCGAAACACGCAAACACGAAGGTGTCGACATCATCGCAAATCGCGGCACTCCATTGCTCGCAGTAAACGATGGCATCATTACACGCACTTACGATGCTGCAAAAAGTTCGCTTTCAGGAAATGCATTGCGTCTTACCACCGCCGATGGAACATACTTCTTCTACGCTCACCTTGATTCAATTGCTCCTGGAATCGCTGTTGGAACACCTGTGAAAGCTGGTCAGGTAATTGGGTTCGTTGGTTCAACAGGTAATACCAACACACCGCACCTGCATTTTGAAGTACACCCCAAAGGTGGAGCCCCTATCAATCCATTCCCAATTGTTAAAGCAATCGATGGCTGCAAGAAGAAGTAATTACTTCTTGATCTCGTAGAACGCGTTAACAGAGTGCGAAATATCTAACTTACGAAAGGAAGTAAAGCCAGACTGTAAAGCGAAATCCTCAGCCAAAGATGCTGGAAGACCAAGCGTTCCTAACCCTTCTCCATTGTGATCCGACAAAGCAGAAGCCATGCAGGAAAGAACACTGATTCCATACATCAATGCAGCCATAGGATTCTTGCTCACATTCTCAGAGAGATTGTTCCCAGCCTTAATGTCGACAAGAAGCCATGATCCATCTTCTTTCAACATGCGGTAGATGTCCTCAATCATCTGACGTGGTTGCGTCATATCGTGAATGCAATCGAATGTGGTGATGAAATCAACTGAAGCACTGTTTGGCGAAGAGGAAGTTCGTGCGTTCAAAAAGGACACGTTGCTGAGACCTGATTGAATCAACTTTTCACTAGCTCTTGCCAAAGCGTGCTCCGAAATATCGATTCCGATAAAAGTACTATTGGGGTACTGCTTGGCCATGAGCAAAACAGCTGACCCGGCTCCGCAGCCAATGTCTACAACACTGATGCCAGCCTTTAGCTTTTCCACTACCCCCGACAGCGTTGGCAATACAAGATCAATGAGGAAGGCGTTACTCCAGGGTTCGAATGAACGTTCGATTCCCACAGCGCCATCTGGGCCATGGGCGTCGTAATCGAAACCAATTCCTGAGCGAAAGGATTCGGGCAGATCTTTCAGTCTGTCGAAGGTAGCGGGAAGTCGATGAAACATTCCCATCCCGAACGCGGGATGCTCTTCATTTGCCAACACTGCCACTGCTTCCGGAGAGAGTTTGTAAATTGTTTTCTCATCGACATGTGCGCAAGGCTCATCTGCACCATACGAGTACTCTGCGCTCACTATTCGTGCTGCCACCTGATTCGCGCACCACTCCCTAATCCATCTTTCCGACAGTTTGCTCGCTTCAGCTATCTCAGTGCTCGTTAAACCGTCAGTTGCCGCCAAGATGCGATACAGGCCCAATTGGTCGCCAATATGAATCATGCCTGCAGTGACCGCACCGGCTAATTGGGAGAAAATATTGAAGGAAAAAAGCTTCAGCGCATCGGGGTCAAGTACTTGTTCAGTTGTAGACATCTACCAATGGTAGACCTTCGCCTCCACGGCGCAGACAGATCAGACCGTTCGGTGGCTTTTCGGCAAATGTTCAACACCTGAAAGTCGTGTGAGAGAAAAGGTGACCCCATCGGTCAGAGCAAGCGGCTCTACTTCAGAAATAGATGCATGGCCAAGCACGAACCGTTCCCATTCCCAAGGAGTGGGCTCTAGACCAAGTAGATGACAAATGACAACTGAGTTTGTTCCGGCGTGAGCAACAAAGGCAATGTGTTTGTCTAGGGTCTTGCCATGCGTCCAAACGGGAAGACCGTTACTTAACTTGCCGTAGCCATTTTCGGTGAGGAAATGCGCGCAGTCGTCGTTAATGCGACGAACGAAATCGGAAACTGCTTCACCACCGTTGAGACCGCCCCAACGCTCGTGGCTAGGTCGTGCACGCTCTTCTTTGTAGGCCTCAACAGCTTTCTCAACGGGCGTTCCGTGCCATATGGGGTTGCGTATCTCTTGGAGCCAATCGGCAGTAATGCTTGTGCGACCACTTTGACGCAGCAATGGCGCGGCTGTTTGCTGAGCGCGCAGAAGAGGGCTCACATAAATTTCATCGAATCGAGTATCTGCTAGAAACGTTGCAACCATCTCAGCCTGCTCTTGTCCTTTTACGGTAAGCGGAGGATTATCTACGTTCAAACCATTTTTCACCCATTCTGGCTCTCCATGACGAATAAGGGTGATGCGCATTCGTTCATCTTAGGCGTTGAAGATCGTCCTACCTAAGTGCAAGTATGTACAAATGTCGAATCAAGTAAATGAACTCAGCGTGAACTGGGCAACCCTGTGGGAAGCACTGGCCGATGAGAGGCCTCATGACGTTGCAGTAGTTCTCGGTGATACCGAGATTCAATGGGGTCAACTCGACGAACGGTCAGCACGACTCGCCTCTGTGTTCTCGCAACGCGGTGTTGGTGAAGGTTCGAAAGTTGCACAGTTATTGTTTAATGACGCGGCATATCTTGAATCAATTTACGCACTTTTCAAACTGCGCGCGACGCCTGTCAATATCAATTATCGATATCTGCAGGGTGAGATTGCTTATATTCTCAATAACTCTGAATCAGAGGTGCTTGTATATCAC
>Ga0078894_10001961_pt1 | contig 15444 bp, 14 predicted proteins | sample LauGreSu1BDMLBSD_2_FD_67506 | JGI IMG/M metagenome (GOLD analysis project Ga0078894, IMG submission 67506) | Freshwater lake microbial communities from Lake Michigan, USA - Su13.BD.MLB.SD (version 4) (version 4) | ecosystem: Environmental > Aquatic > Freshwater > Lake | place: Lake Michigan... | reverse complement strand
GGTATTCTTTGCCATTGCAGTACAAGGCTTCACCGCCTTGGGGTATGGGGTAATTGGCAGCCCTGCTGATTCTGGTTCAGTAAGTCTAGGTTCGAGTCCTGGTACCCCAGCGCAAGGCCAACTTTTAAGAAATTAAAAGTTGGGACAACTTAATACATAGACAGAAAATGTGAGGCTTAGCCGAACATTTTTATATGACTAGGGCCCCGTCGTCTAGCGGCCTAGGACTCTGGCTTCTCAAGCCAGCTACGAGGGTTCGAATCCCTTCGGGGCTACCATGTACTGTACTTTCTGGAGAGGAATGTAACAGTGCAACAGTTAACGACAAATAAAGTAAAGGTGAAACACCGTATCCCAAAAGTGGGAGACCTAGCGGCTTTGATGAAGTTTAGAAAGCCCATTTGGAATGCAAAAAGACGCCGACTATCTCGAGCGCTAACAATCTACGATCTACGATTAATCGCAAAACGTCGCACACCTCAAGCTCCATTTGATTACACAGATGGATCTGCGGATCAAGAAATTAGTCTGCAAAGAGCAAGAAAAGCATTCGAAGACATTGAATTCTCTCCAAATGTTTTGCGTGATGTGTCAAAAATAGATGCCTCAGTCGAGATGCTCGGAAAGAAACACTCGTTTCCATTTGGAATAGCACCAACTGGGTTTACCCGAATGATGCAAACAGAGGGCGAGTTTGCTGGCTGCACCGCTGCTGAAGCTGCAGGCATTCCATACACACTCTCAACCATGGGAACTCGTTCAATTGAAGAGGTTGCAGCTGCAGCGCCAAATGGTCGAAACTGGTTCCAGCTATACATGTGGAAAGACAGAGCTCGTTCAATGGGTTTGGTCGACAGAGCTAAGGCGGCAGGTTTCGACACACTTGTTTTAACTGTAGATGTGCCAGTAGCAGGAGCTCGATTGAGAGATGCTCGCAATGGAATGACTATTCCTCCATCGCTAACCTCAAAAACCATTTTAAACGCTATACCCCGTCCAGCTTGGTGGATGAATTTCTTGACAACGGATCCACTCAAGTTTGCCTCCCTTGACTCTTGGAATGGAACTGTTGCTGAACTACTTGATTCCATGTTTGATCCAACCGTCACTTTTGAAGATTTGAAATGGATTCGAAAGAATTGGCAAGGAAAGCTTGTCGTAAAGGGTATCCAGAATGTTGATGATGCAGTCAAGGCGGTAAGTGCCGGTGCTGACGCGATCATTCTTTCAAATCATGGTGGACGCCAGCTGGACAGAGCTCCAGTCCCATTCCTTTTGTTACCAGAGGTTCGAAAGAAGATTGGCAAGAAAGCCGAAATTCACGTTGACACTGGAATTATGCACGGCGCAGACATAGTTGCTGCACTAGCAAATGGTGCTGACTTTGTTTGGATTGGTCGCGCTTATTTGTATGGTCTCATGGCAGGAGGTCGTGAAGGTGTTGACCGAACGATTGAAATTTTGGGAACACAGATCCTTCGTACTATGAAACTACTGGGTGTAAGTTCTGTTTCAGAACTGAAGCCTTCGCACGTTAAAACACTCAATAGATTTAATTGATTATGTCGATTATAGAAATTGGAAGTACACATCTTCCGGTTTTGAAAGCGATTAGTCACAATCTACGTTCGCTTCCTAGGGCTGCGAGCTGGACCGCTTTATTGTCCGGTTTGCTTGTTGTATTCGTATCTACAACAGGTCCCATTGCAATCCTTTATCAAGCAACAGATGCCGCCAAACTCTCCACATCACTGACCAATTCATGGCTTTTTGCAGTATTTATGGGGTCTGGGCTCTTTGGACTATTGCTAAGTTTGAGATACGGAATGCCGATCATTGGTTCCTGGGCTTCCACTACGACAGCCTTGCTGGTGTCTGGGCTAGTTGATCACAGCTTTTCAGATGTTATTGGCGCTTATATTGGCGCGTCATTACTACTGATGGTTGTTGGCTACACAGGTTTCTTTAATCGCCTAATGAAATCTATTCCGCAACCAATCATTATGGCAATGCTTGCAGGTGTGCTTCTAGTTTTTGGAACTCGTATCTTCACATCAACTCAAGTTAATCCAATCTTAGGATTTATGATGTTGGTTGTTTATTTCCTTGGTAGAACCATGAAATTGAGAGCCCCATTATTAGGAGCTTTTGCGGTTGGTTTAGTCACGGTAATACTTCAGTCCAAAGTATCTCTTCCCAGCATTCCAGTAAGAGTTGTCGAACCAGTCTGGACAAATCCAACGTTTTCAATTGGAACTTTTTTAACGCTTACAATTCCAATTTTTCTTATGGTGATGACAACACAAAATGCACCAGGATTAGCCCTGTTGAAAGCAGTGGACTATGAACCACCCGTGAATCAAATTGTTCATATAGGCGGATTTCTATCGTTGCTAGGGGCTGGGTTTGGAGGCGCAGGTGTGAACATCTCTGCAATGACAGCCACCATTGCGATTTCATCTGAAAGCGACCCAAACCCAAAAACGCGATATTTTGCAGGAGTAGTTTCAGGAGTTGCCTATTGCCTTGCGGCACTTTTCGCGGGGGTTTTTTCTTCTTTGTATGGAGCTTTCCCAATCGAACTCACGGCAATCCTTGCGGGCCTGGCATTGTTACCAGTCATCATGTCAGCACTTCATGATGCGGTGATCGATAAGGGTTTCCGCGACGCAGCAGTAGTTACTTTCTTGGTGACTATCTCCGGAGTATCTGGCTGGGGGGTCGGCGCTCCCTTCTGGGGGCTCATTGCCGGAATGGTTGTCTCTCGAATCTCTCGCTGGAGCACCCGCAACACACCTAAAAAAATTCTCTAGATACACCCTTGACTCCTCCCTAGACGGGCTCTAATATCCCTACTTGTATACAAGATGGGATACGAACTCGAGGGGGAATGGGTGTACCAGAAGCGTGATTTAGACCAGAGCAGCATTCGCGATCAGTATTTGATAGCTCAAATTCAGCGTGAAATAGCCTCTGTAGTAGGTCCAGAGAATGTGAATACTGATCCTGGCCTGCTCCATGAACAGTCTGCCGATTGGTCTTGGATCTCCCAGTACCTCAAGTTCAAATCCCTTCCGGTGCCAACCGCAGATTTGTATGCCCGCCCAGGTACACCTGAAGAGGTGGCAGAGGTATTGCGCATTGCTTGCGAGTACAAGATTCCAGTCGTCCCTCGAGGAGGTGGCTCTGGCACCCAAGGCGGCACCTTTGCAATCTACGGTGGAATTGCAATGGACCTACGCCGACTAAACAAGGTTTTGCATATTGATGAAAAATCGATGGTTGTTACCGCAGAAGCAGGTATCGAAGGACCCGAGCTCGAAAAGATCTTGAATGCAAAAGGTTTAACGATGCCGCACTATCCAGGTTCTTTCCACTTCGGTGCAACCCTAGGTGGCTACTTGGCTGCTCGCGGATCTGGTGTTGTCTCAACCAAATATGGAAAAGCTGAAGATCTGGTCTTGCAATTAGAAGCTGCAGTTCCTCCAGGAAAATTAATTGAAACTATGAAGGTGCCAAGCCATGCATCTGGCCCAGGAATCATTCAAGCAATTGTTGGATCCGAAGGAACTTTGGGAATTATTACAAAGGCAACAATGCGAATTGAAAGAATTCCAGAGTCGATGGTGTTTCTTTCATATGGATTCAAAAGCATTTCTGAAGGAATTGAAGCCGCTCGCAAGATTATGACTGATCGCTGGCGTCCAGCCGTCATCCGTCTTTACGATGAAGCAGATAGTGCAAAGTTGTCATCATGGCTTAATTTGGGCGTTGAGGGAGTTCTATTGGTCATCATGTGCGATGGCGCAAAAGAGTTAACAGCCCTTGAAAGTTCGGAGATTGCAAAGCTTTGTGAATCAGTAGGTGGAAAATCCTACGGGCCTGAAATTGGAAAGATGTGGTGGGATGGAAAGTACGAACCATTCAAGCATGGAAACATTCCTGCGCCACCTCAGATTTTTGGAACTACAGATACGTGTGCAAGATTTGAAGATCTAGAAAAGATCTACTGGGCCAAAAAGAAGGTCATTGAAGAAGGTTTTGCCGAGTACAAAGCTCGCTATACAGCGCATTTTTCACACTGGTTCCCATGGGGCGGAATGATTTACGACCGCTTTTACATTGATAACGGGCCAGAAGATCCGCTGGAGGCTATTGCTCTTCATGACCGAGTTTGGGATGCTGCGATTAAGGCAAGTCTCGACAATGGTGGTTCGCTCAATGAACATCATGGTGTCGGGCTCAAGCTCGGGCGCTTCATGCGAGCACAGCATGGCGCCGCATTTGATTTACTCCTTGGAGTAAAGGACGCATGGGATCCGGATGGAATCCTAAATCCAGGAAAACTTGGATTTGGACCTCCAAAGAACACGCGTCATTAGTAACCCCTCAGATTCTTTTTGAAAGGAGAATCATGCATCTATCAATGCACAACTGGATGCGCGCAGAGCCATTAAAGGTAACTGTCGCACGTCTTGCTAAGTACGGTTATAAGAGCATCGAGATCAGTGGCGAGCCAGAGCAATTCGGTCTAAACGGTAGTAAAGATACGAAGAAGCTGCTTGATGATTATGGTCTTAAGTGCTGGGGTTCAGTAACGCTCATGCTAGGCGAGAGAAACTTAGTAGCGGCTGACCCAAAGAAGCGTGCTGATTCAGTTCAGTACACAAAAGATTGCATCACTATGGTGAAGGAACTTGATGGTCAGGAAATGACAATCGTTCCAGCTACAGTTGGAAAAATCGTTCCAGATGCCACTCCAGATGAAGAATGGAAGTGGGCTGTGGAAAGCATGAAAGAGATTTACGAGCACTCAGAAAAAGCAGGTATTCGCCTAGCGATTGAGCCGCTAAATCGATTCGAAACATACTTCCTAAACCGTGCAGAGCAAGCGATGGCTCTTGCAGAGGCAACTGGTCCAAACTGTGGTGTATGCCTTGATGCATTCCACATCAATATCGAAGAAGCTGACCTTTATGAAGCGATTCGTAGCACTAAGGGCAGACTTACAGATTTCCACGTCGCAGAGAACAACCGTATGCCAGCTGGCTATGGTGATTACGACTGGAAGAAAGTGATTTCAACCTTGCAGAGCATTGGTTACGACGGCGCCCTGACCGCTGAATTTGTAGCTCCAATCGACCGCACACCAGCAAATCACTATAAGAATGCTTTGGAAACTAATTTCGACAATGTTGACATTAGCCCTGAGCAGCTCAAGTTCATCATCGACCATGGTTCAAGTATTCTCACAGAATCTTTCTACGACTGGTTGGTTGAAGAAAACGCAAAGACACTACTTCCACTGATCTAATTGAAATAGAAATCAAAAGACAGTAGTGACTAAATCAGTTCTCGTGATTGCGACCTGCGATACCAAGGGGCCAGAAGCCGCTTATATTCGTGACGGTCTCAACAAGCTCGGTATCAACACGACCGTGATCGATACTGGAATTTTGGGCGAGCCGCTCGGAATAACTCCAGACATCACTCATGAAGATTTAGCGATTTTTGGAGGAATTACTCTTCAAGATTTGCAAAACTCAGGAACACGTGGACGTGCAGTTGACCGGATGAGAACTTTTGTAATTGAAAAAGTCAAAGAGTTATCTGAACGGGGTACAGTCCTCGGCGCCATTGGAATCGGTGGCGCCGAGGGTTCCGTAATGTCAGCTGGTGCTTTGATGCAGTTGCCGATTGGAGTACCAAAGATAGTTCTATCTCCGATTGCTTCTGGTCGCCATGAATTTGGCCCGCTTGTGGGCACAAGTGACATGTTAGTAATGCATACCGTGATAGACATTCTGGGTTTAAACCACATTTCGAAAACAATTTATGACAATGCAGTAGCTGCTATGGCGGGACTTGTCGTTCACGGACACGCGCTCACCGCACCACCTGCGGGCAGTAGATACATTGCTGTAACGATGCTTGGTAACACCACCACAGCTGTGATGGCGCTCCAAGAGGTTCTGGAGAAATCTGGGTATGAAGTAGTCACCTTCCATGCAAATGGAGTTGGTGGGCCCGCAATGGAAGAGCTTGCTGAAGCTGGTCAATTTGCGGGAGTAATTGATTTCACCCCATCTGAAATTGTTGGTTTCCTGGTGGGGGGAATTCATTATGGTGGGGATAGGCGAATGAAGAGAGTGGGTGCACTTGGCATTCCTCAGATCTTGGTTCCAGCCTGTGTGGATTTTTCAGTCCACCATACAACTTCAATTTCTGATGAGTTTAAATCCCGCCCAATTTATGACCACAATCCAGAGTTCGCCCTAGCACGTTGCACCAAAGATGAAATGGGAAAGATTGGTGCCTACTTTGCTGAGTGCGCAAATACTTCAACTGGGAAAGTTCAAGTTGTTATTCCAGGTGAAGGGTACTCAATTCCAAATGTTCCGGGAGGCGTCTTTTGGGATAGAGAAGCAGACGCACTTTTCGAAGAAGAGTTACGAAAGAATTTAAATCCAAATATTCATATTGAAAAACTACCTTTGCACGCAAACTCTAAAGAGTTTGGCGTTGCAGTTGCACAACAATTTCTGTCAATGATTAACAAGTAATGATGCCAAAGGAGAAGAGATGAGCAGCTACATAACACCCCCAAGGAAAGTTCCGCATATCACCACTGGGGATGCAGACTTTCGTAACAAGTTCCGTTCATGGAATCTTGCCGATTTGTCATACGTAGACATCAACGAATATCTTGCAGTCAAAGATGTTGTTCTTGTTCCTATGGCAAGTACTGAACAACATGGCCCGCACCTTCCTCTGTACACTGATACGATCACCGCGGTGGAAGTATCTGCCCGAGTGTCTGAGCAGATTGGTGTTCTGCATACACCTCCAATTTGGACGGGATATTCACCACAGCACATGTACGGACCAGGTCAAGGTCGAGGAACGATCACTGTTCGCGCGGAGACTTTAAATAGTCTCATGTACGACGTTGCTCGATCACTTATTCACCATGGATTCAATCGCATCATTTTTGTTAATGGTCATGGATCAAACATCAAGGTGGTTGACCCGGTTCTTCGCAAGCTTCGTTATGAGACAAATGCGCTCATTGGTTTCGTGAAGCCATACATGGAGCGATATACAGGAATTCTTGCTGGACTGATGGAGAACCCACCTGAAGAGACACCTGGTTGGCACTCAAGTGAGTTAGAAACATCCCAAGATATGGCTTGGAATGACAATTTAGTGCGCATGGAGCGTGCGGTAGACACCCGCGCCCACACCCCAGCCTTCCTTCCTAAGTCATTTTCAAAGGATGATGGCATGCCCGATGTAGAGTTCGAGGGTTATCAATACTTCCAGTTCCCGATGGACCATCATGAGTTTGTCGAGAATGGAATCATTGGAAACCCAATGAGAGCCTCTAAAGCTAAGGGTGAAGAGGCGTTCCATCGATATAGCACTCACGTCTCCAAGGGCGTGCTTGAGTTAATGCAAGTTCCTGTTAATGTTAAGAACAGGGAATTTATCAACAGAGTGTAAAGCTTAGATTGGATGGGTCGTAATGGCAGCTAAAAAGCCGACGAGCAAAATCGATCCAAAGGTCTCTGAGTCCCTTGGTGATGATGCTTATGAATGGCTGATCGCTGCCATTACTTCATTTCGAATCCCAACAAACTCTCAAATCTCTGAAAACAAACTTGCAGCAGAGTTAGGGGTTAGTCGCACCCCTGTTCGCGAAGCCTTGAAGCGGCTTGAAACCGAAGGCCTAGTAAAGCGGGGTGAGGCCGGTCGTTTTACCGTTGCAATGCTTACAGACAAAGATGTGGATGAAGCTATTGATCTACTTCTTCTTTGTGACACTTACATGTTCCAGAGAGCTGCGAAAAATATAGACAATGCTGGCGCACAGGTGTTGAAAGAATCAGCCGAGAAGATGTCAGTCTGCGCTTCCAAGGGTGACCGTGATGGCTGGATGAAGTACGACAAGATTTTCCACGAAACAGTAATTCGCGCCGCCGATAATGAAATGGTCGCAGAGGTTTCAAGACTCACTCGTCGCAGGATCCAAAGGTTCTGGGCACGTTCTGTATCTGGTGCACGCGATCTCGAAACCTGTTCAGATGAACATACCGAAATCGCCCAGGCGATTATTGGAAAAGATATGACAGGAATTCGGAAAGCAGTAGAGGGCCACCTCAGCCACTTGCGCGTTAACATGCATGAGATCGTCCAGGCGATGGCGCCATTTTTCGGACTTTCTCGCTAAATAACATTTGTATAACTCCTAGAAAACACCGCAAAACTCCATTGACGAAAGCCTGTCTTTCTACTTGTATACAGGTATAGATACAAGCCAGAGTACGAGTCGGAAGGAGAAGCAATGACACAGTTTGTTTTCACCTTCCTTAACGGAATTACATTGGCGGGCCTTTATTTTTTAGTAGCTAGCGGCCTAACTTTGATCTTTGGCTTAATGCGAGTTATCAACCTTGCTCACGGCGCCTTTTACTTGCTGGCTGGTTATATTTCATGGACCGTCGCCGACAAAACGAATAATTGGTTTTACGGCGCTGTCGTAGGCGCATTGTCTTTGGGTGTCTTTGGAACTTTGGTTTATGTACTTTTGCTTCGTAAGTTTCAATATGAAGAGCTTCGAGTAGCACTTATAACTCTCGGAGTCTCTCTTGTTCTCGCTCAAGCAATGCTTGCGATTTTTGGTGGCGAGTATTATCAAACAAACATTCCAACTCCGCTTTCATTCACGATTTCAGTACCAGGTCTTGGTCTTTCATATCCGTTCTTCAGAATCTTTGTTCTGTTGTTAGCCATTGCGGTGGCAATAAGCCTCTGGATCTTTATAACAAAAACACGCTATGGCGCAATAATTCGTGCGGGTGTTGATGACACAACTATGGTTTCAGCGCTTGGAATAAATGTGCAAGCAGTTTTCATTTGGATCTTCTTCCTGGGTTCCCTACTTGTCGGATTTGCTGGTGCTGTTGGCGGCACAACAAATTCATTTGGTATGGGAACTGATGGCGACTATCTATTGTTTTCATTACAGGTAGTGATTATCGGTGGTCTCGGTTCCATCGGCGGAGTTGCCATTGGTTCTTTGTTGGTAGGAGTCATAGGCCAGTACGCTGTCGGTTACTTTCCAACATTCGCGGGAATCATTACCTTTACAATGCTGATTTTGGTTCTTGCATTTAGACCACAAGGAATTTTGGGAAAGAAGTCATAATGCGCAGCCAACTCAAATACGCAATTGTGATTGCCCTTGCGATAGCTTTTCCATTCATAACACCGGATCCGGATTTCTGGGTATCAAGCGGTGGCACCCGAGCGCTCTGGTTAGGTGTAGCAGCTCTGAGTATGTCCTTCTTAAACCGCAACCTTGGCTTAATGTCCCTCGGTCAACTCTTTTTCTCAGGTGTATCTGGCTACATAGTCGCAATAAGTTCAGTAATGCATGGAGTTAAATTCGGAACATCTGTTCCCTTGGCAATTCTTGCAGGAACCTTGTCAGGCGTAGTTATTGGATGGATCGCGCTTAAGACAAAAGGCGTTTACTTCTTTATGTTGACCCTAGCGGTCACTTTGGGTCTCTACTCATTTGCTAATCAAGCGCAAGAGATCACACGAGGTCACACTGGAATCAACAGCATTCCAAGCCCAATCATCTTAGGAATGGACTTCGCATATGTTAAGCCGTTGTACTACCTATTCTTGGGAATATCTGTACTTCTCTTTGCTCTATGCAAGTTTGTAGAGCGAACTTCCTTTGGAATTGCCCTCAAGGGCGTTCGAGACAATGAAGATCGCATGATTTCAATGGGTTACAGAATCATGCCTTTAAAGATGATTGCATTTGTTTTCTCCGCCTTCATTGCATCAATAGCAGGCGTTATGGGTGTCTTTTACGTCACCAATATTTCTCCGGACAGCGTCGGTCTTTTGCGATCAATTGATCTCTTAGTAATTGTTGTTGTAGGCGGTGCTACCTATCTTGGTGGCGCGTTCGTGGGTGCAGTCTTAATCGCAGTCTTTGAGGCAATCATCCAGGACTTCACCGTTTATTACGTAGGTGCTACCGGAATTCTATTCATTGTCGTTTTGATGCTTGCTCCTCAAGGATTAATGGGAATTAACGCACAGATTCGCGCCAAGCGAGCAAAATCAGAGGGAGTAAGCAGGTGAAAACTCCAAAAAGTTTCTGTCTTCTGGTGGAGACAGATTTGTCCAGAACTAGCGTCAGGCAGTTCCGACATAACGGTTGAAGAAATTCTTCAACCTCTAAACGAACCGGGGAGATACATGAAGTCACAACGTATGCGCCGCAACGCCTTGATTGGCGTTGTAGCAGGTGTACTTGCGGCTGGCTTAGTGACAGCACCCTCAAGCCAAGCTGCTGGTACGATCAAAATCGGATTCATTAATGCGACCATTGGTCCATTTGCGGGTCCCGCACCAGAAATCACAAAGGGTCTTAACTTGGCGCTTAAGGAGATCAAGAGCCAGGTTAATGGCAAGAAGATCGTCGTTATCGAGGAAGCTTCTGACGCAACACCTCAGCTAGCACTTGAAAAGGCTAAGAAATTGGTGGAAAAGGACAAGGTTGACATCATTTTCGGGCCACTCTCTGGTGACGAAGGTGTCGCGATCGCTAACTACTCAAAGAAGGTTCCCTCTGTAACCTTTATCAACACAGCTTCATCAGCAACAGAAACCACAATCCAGGTGAAGTCAAAGAACTTCTTCCGTTTCCATGGTGACGCTGCGCAATGGTCCGGTGGTGTTGGTGAGATCGCTTACAAGCAACTCGGATACAAGAAGGTTGCGATTATTGCTGATGACTACTCATTCCCATACGCAAACGCAGGCGGATTTGCTGTTGGATTCTGTAAGGCCGGCGGAACAATTGTTGGCGCACAGTGGCCAGCACTTGGTACGAAGGACTACTCTTCACAGATCGCTGCGCTTCCAAAGGATATCGATGCAGTTTATGCAGGTCTTGGTGGAGCAGATGCAGTTCAATTCTTGAAGCAAGCAGCACAATTCGGTCTAAAGAAGCCACTTATTGGTGGAGCAATTCTTGTAGATGGTTCTGTACTTGGCTCAAAGGCTGACCTTGGTGATGCAGCTCTAAACACAATCGCAGGAGGACCAGTTCCAGATTCTTCATACCGTTCACCTGTATGGGACAAGTTTGTAAAAGATTTAGCAACAGTTGGCACAACTCCAAACATCTTCAACGTGCTTGGATACAACTCAGCTAAGTCAATGCTTGCAGGACTTGTCGCTGTAAAGGGTGATCTTTCAAAGAATCATGCCGCTTACCGCAAGGCTCTTTCATCATTGAAGTGGGAAACACCAACAGGCCCTCTATCAATGGATAAGAACCGTAATGCGATTGTTTCTAACTTTATCTATCAGGTAATTGCTGATGGTAAGGGTGGCTTCGCAACTAAGGCTCTGAAGCGTCAAGATAAGGTTGCTCAGGGTACAAAGGTTTACGGTCGCGTCAACTCTTGCGCGGATGTGAAGTAAACAAATGACCACAAACCCTAAAAATACAAAACTCGCGCTTTCACTAAGCGGTGTTTCACGTAATTTTGGGGGAATTCGCGCCGTGGCTGACATCTCATTCGATGTCAGCCACGGTCAGCGATTAACAGTGATCGGCACCAACGGTGCAGGTAAATCAACACTCTTTAATTTAATTGCTGGTGTCTATTCACTGAGCGCTGGTTCTATCCATGTATTTGGAGAGGATGTTTCGAAGCAGCCAGCACACAATCGCGCGGCTCTGGGTATAGCTCGAACATTTCAAACATCCAAATTATTTCAAGGATTGACTATTCGAGAGAATCTTTTTGTTGCCCTAAGGCAAGCTTTGGGCGAGCAAAAGCTTAATTGGCTTGCTAATCCGGCATCATCAAATCGATTACATGATGAAAGCACCGTCATTCTTGAAAAGGTAGATCTCCACAAGAAGGCTGACACGCTTGTCTCAGATATTTCGCATGGTGAATCTCGTCAATTAGAAGTTGCTATGGCATTGGCTATGAGACCAAAAATTCTAATGCTAGATGAACCAGCAGCTGGAATTAGTCCAACGGAGAGAGGTCGTTTAGTAGATCTCCTTAAAACTCTTGATAAGGACATGACAGTAGTTTTGATTGAACACGACATGGCTGTTGCGCTAGCCGTAGCTGATGAAGTAATTGTTATGCATGATGGAAATATGTTCATGCAAGGAACGCCAGATGAGATTAGAAATAGTAAAGCTGTGAGAGATCTATATTTGGGGAGCAACCATGAGTGATCTTGTAATTTCCGGCGTTCAAGCAGGTTATGGACATGTAAGAGTTCTCCATGGCGTCGATTTGAAAGTTTCTGATAAACCAGTTGCACTTATGGGCCGTAATGGAATGGGAAAAACAACCCTCGCCCAAGTCATTATGGGACTAAATCAAACAACCGCTGGTTCGATCACCTATGGTGGGCGAACACTAACAGGGCTACCGACCACCAAGATTGCACGAGCCGGTATTGGCTATGTGCCACAGGGGCGGCGAGTGTTTCCTTCTCTAACAGTTGATGAACACCTCAGAATTCTAGAAAAGAAAAATAGCCAGTGGAGTGTGAAAAAGGTCTACGAATTATTTCCACGATTAGCAGAGCGTAAGAAAAATGGCGGAGCAATGCTCTCAGGAGGCGAGCAGCAGATGCTTGCTATTGGACGCGCCTTGATGACTAATCCAACCTTGTTGCTTATGGATGAACCATCCGAAGGTCTAGCACCTGCGATTGTTGAACATCTAGGTAAATCACTTCGTGATTTAGTTGCACAAGGTCAAAGAGTGCTCTTAATCGAACAAAACCTAAAATTCGCCTCTGCACTTTGCGACGAAATTGTGATTCTTGCAAACGGAGAAATTCAGATAACAGTTTCTTCCAAAGAGCTTATTAATAGCCCAGAACTTCAGAACAAATATCTTGGGGTTGCCTAGAAATAAAGGAGAAGTCTTATGTCAAAAGTCTTGAGAGTGGCCATGATTGGTTATGGCTTTATGGGCAAGGTTCACTCTCATGCTTGGCGCAGCGTAAATCACTTTTTTCCGGATTCGCCAAAAGTTGAAATGACAGTGATCTGTGGGCGCAGTAAAGATGCTCTAGAGCAGGCGCGACAATCCTTTGGTTGGCTGAATGCAGAGACTGATTGGAAAAAAGTTATTTCCCGTGCTGACATTGACATTGTTGATATCTGCACCGCTGGCGATACACATGAGGAAATTGCAATTGCCGCACTGCAGGCAGGCAAGCACGTAATCTGCGAGAAGCCACTGGCAAATAACTCTCACGAGGCATCTGCAATGAATAAGGCTGCTGAGGACGCCGCTAAATCAGGCGTCAAATCTATGGTCGCTTTTAATTATCGAAGAGTTCCTGCACTAGCTGTAGCGAAGCAATTAATTGATACTGGAAAGCTTGGAGACATTTACCATGTCCGCGCAAATTATCTTCAGGATTGGATTATCGATCCCGAGTTTCCTTTAGTGTGGAGACTCGACAAGAAAACAGCTGGATCAGGTGCGCTTGGAGATATTGCTGCACACATAATCGACGCTTCATTCTTTTTGACCGGATCAAAGATTTTGCGAGTAAGTGGTCAGCTCAAAACCTTTATTAAAGAGCGTCCGCTGCCAGGTACGTACACGGGGTTAGCAGCTGGGTCGGGAAGAGGCAGGGGAGAAGTGACTGTTGATGACACAGCGGTCTTTACTGCCAACTTCGATAACGGTTCCATCGGTACCTTTGAAGCTACACGTTTTGCAGCTGGTCGAAAGAATGCGATGTCGATTGAGATCAATGGGTCGCGGGGAAGTATCTACTTCAACTTCGAAGACATGAATGAGTTGCTTTTTCACGACCACACATTGCCTTCGGCGCAAGCAGGATTTAGAAAGATTCTTGCAACAGATGCGGAACAACCATATGTGGCTGCATGGTGGCCCCCTGGTCACATAATTGGATATGAACACACCTTCACACATGAAATCTACGACTTTGTTAAAGCAATAGATGAAAACACAAATCCAACCCCATCTTTTGCTGATGGACTATATGTTCAGCAGGTTCTCGATGCCGTAGAGGCAAGTGCAGCCAATAAATCTCAACTAACTGAAGTAAATTAAAGGAGCCGAAAATGCCACGTCCAGTAACACTTTTTACAGGCCAATGGGCTGATCTTCCATTTGAGGAAATGTGCAGACTTGCATCTTCGTGGGGATATGACGGACTTGAGATTGCTTGCTGGGGCGATCACTTTGAAGTTGATCGAGCTCTGAATGAGCCGGGCTATATCGAGGGTCGGCACGCAATTCTTCAGAAGTACAACCTAAAGGTTTTTGCAATTTCAAGTCACTTAGTAGGTCAGGGAATCTGTGATCACCCTATTGATGAGCGCCATAAGGGAATTCTTCCTGCACGTTTATGGGGCGATGGTGAACCGGAAGGTGTTCGTCAACGTTGCGCAGAAGAGATGAAAGATACAGCTCGTGCAGCGGCGAAACTTGGTGTTGATGTTGTGATCGGTTTTACCGGCTCATCTATTTGGCACACAGTTGCAATGTTTCCCCCTGTTCCTCAATCAATGATTGATTCTGGGTACAAAGACTTTGCTGATCGATGGAATCCAATTCTTGATGTTTTTGATGAAGTTGGAGTGAAATTCGCGCACGAGGTGCACCCGTCTGAGATCGCTTACGATTATTGGACAACGGTGCGAACATTGGAAGCAATTAATCATCGACCTGCTTTTGGCCTTAACTTCGATCCAAGTCACTTTATTTGGCAAGATTTAGATCCAGTCAGTTTCCTTTGGGATTTCAAAGATCGTATTTACCACGTAGATTGCAAGGAATCTAAAAAGCAACTTAATGGGCGTAATGGTCGTCTAGGTTCACACCTACCGTGGGCAGATCCACGGAGGGGATGGGACTTTGTTTCGGTTGGGCATGGTGATGTTCCTTGGGAAGCATGTTTCCGAATGCTCAACGCGATCAAATACGAAGGACCGATTTCGGTTGAATGGGAAGATGCAGGTATGGATCGCCTTATAGGAGGCCCTGAATCTTTGGAGTTCATTAGAAGGATGTGCGCAATCGAACCTCCCGCAGCCTCATTTGACGCAGCTTTTTCCTCAGGGGACAAGTAAGGGGTAGGAAGCCCCGCCCGATTCGCAGCTCTACTGTTCTAACGCGAATCGGGCGGGGCTACCACTGATATCTCTCTTCTCACACAGCAAATGTGCAAGAAGAGAGATTTTTGTTTTCCTAGCAGCGATAGATTTGCACCATGCGAGTAATCAACACAGAACAGTTAAAAAGCATTCTCGCCAATTTGCCCAGCAATCCACGGATCATCGCATCTGGAAACTTCTCAACACCAAAGGTTCTACTTGGGATTGCAGAT
>Ga0078894_10001960_pt1 | contig 15444 bp, 15 predicted proteins | sample LauGreSu1BDMLBSD_2_FD_67506 | JGI IMG/M metagenome (GOLD analysis project Ga0078894, IMG submission 67506) | Freshwater lake microbial communities from Lake Michigan, USA - Su13.BD.MLB.SD (version 4) (version 4) | ecosystem: Environmental > Aquatic > Freshwater > Lake | place: Lake Michigan... | reverse complement strand
AATCACCACCGAACTTCTCCAGCATCGCGTCCGCGAGGACGAGCGCCACCATCGCCTCAGCGATGACCCCCATCGCAGGGACCGCGGTGACGTCGCTCCGCTCCGCCGCCGCGGCGGCGGTCTGCCCCGTCGCCACATCCACCGTGCCGAGGGGACGCATCAGCGTCGAGATCGGCTTCATCGCCACGCGGAGGACGAGTGGCTCCCCCGTGGTCATCCCCCCCTCGAGGCCACCGGCGCGATTCGTTCGGCGCGCGACATTGCCTCGTCGCGCATCACCGGGGTGCGGCACGATCTCATCGTGGACCGCCGACCCGCGGCGGTCGGCGACGGCGAAGCCATCCCCCATCTCGACCCCCTTCACCGCGGGGATCGAACAAAGCGCCTGCGCGAGCCGACCATCGAGCTTCCGATCCCAACTCACGTGCGAGCCGAGCCCAACAGGGAGACCGCGCACCACCACCTCGACGACGCCACCCAGGGTATCGCCCTCGGCCTTCGCCGCGTCGATCGCGTCGTGCATCGCCCCGACCGCCACCGGGTCGAGGCATCGGACGTCGGAGGTGTCGGCTGCGGCGTTCAGGTCCTCCGGCAGCATCTCGAGGGACTGCGCCTCCACGCCACCGAGTCGCACGACGTGGCTCCCGACGGAGACCCCGAGCTCAGCGAGGAGACGGCGCGCGACGGCCCCCGCCGCCACCCGGGCCGTGGTCTCGCGGGCGGAGGCGCGCTCCAGGATGTCCCGTGCGTCAGCGCGGTCATACTTGAGGAGGCCGGTGAGATCAGCGTGGCCGGGCCGTACGCGGGTGACCTGGCGACGGCGGCCCTCCGGCGTGTCGTCCTCGGGCCGGGGCGCGGGATCCATGATGGCCTCCCAGTTCGCCCAGTCGCGGTTCCGTACCAGCAGCGTGATGGGGGAGCCCAGGGTCTCGCCGGCCCGGAGGCCGGAGATCAACTCGACCCGATCCTGCTCGATCGCCATCCGTCGGCCGCGGCCATACCCTTGCTGACGCCGCGCGAGCTCCGCGTCGATGTGCGACGCGAGGAGCGGGAGGCCGGCCGGAACGCCCTCGACCAGGGCCAGCACGGCGGCACCGTGGGACTCGCCCGCCGTCATGAACCGCAACCGCGCCATTCCGTGCGACCGAGCCGGCGGCGCCAACTTACAGCGTGGGGGGCCTGACGGCCTCGCCCTCGTCGACGATGTGCGGCGTCACGAGGATCAGGAGGTCCTGCTTCCGCTGCTCCTCGCGCTCCTGCCGGAAGAAGCGGCCGACCCACGGAAGCTTGGAGAGGAGCGGGATCCCGGAGACGACCTTCGTCACCTGCGTCTGCGTGAGACCGGCGATCACCGCGGTCTCCCCGTCGGCGACGAGGACCTCGTTGGTCGCGGTCCGCTCGGTGATGCTCGGCCCCGCCTCGGTGATGCCCAGGAGCGACTGCTGCGTCGCCTGGATCTTCATCGCGATGAGGCGGTTGGAGGTCACATGCGGCGTGACGTTGAGACCAATGCCGATCTTCTGACGGAAGATCTGCGGGGCGACCGCCTGGATCTGGCCCGGGATGGCCGGCGGGGTGAGCAGGAAGGCCTGCTCGGTGCCGGCGAAGAGAGTCGCTTCCCGATTGTCGATCGTCGTCGTGCTCGGCTCCGCCTGGATGTCGGAGAGCTGTTCCGTGGTGAGCGCGTCGAGGAAGGTCGTCAGGTTGTTCCCGCCTACCGCCATCGTGTAGATCAACGAGAGCGCGGAGGAGCTGCGGAAGAGGCGATTGGCGTTGGCCACACCGGAGAAGGCATCGCCGCCGAGCGCGATGGTGAAGTTGCCACCGGCCGCCGTGCGCGGGATCAGGGCGTTCTGAAACATCGGCCGCGCCGCGGTCGCCGCCGTGCCGACGTCATAGCTCAGGCCGAGCTCCTCGGTCGCCGACCGATCGACCGAGATGATCTTCGCGCGGATGGCGATTTGCGGGGTGCGCCGGTCGAGCTCCTTCACATAGCGGACGATCTCCGGGAGACGGGAGACCGTCTCCGTGATGATCACGCTGTTGGTCTTCGCGTCCACCGCCACCGTCCCGCGCCCGCAGGTGCCGGGCGCTGGCGCGGCGACCTCGCCCGGCGGGGCGTCCGGCGCCGCCTCGGCGCCGGCCGCGGTCGAGCAGACCGCGAGCAGCGTGCGCAGCGTGGTGGCGAGATCGGTAGCCGTGGCGTAGTTGATGGCGATGATCTGCGAGAGCAGCGGCTCGGTCGCCGACCGCTTCGAGATGTTGTCGTAGGTGTCGATTGTAATGATCCCCGTGGTGTCTTCCACCGCGGAGAGCCCGTACGCCTGCAGGATCTTCTGCAGGGCGACGTCCCATGCCTGTCCGGCAATCTCGGCCGTCACGGTTGCATCGACCGTCGGCCCCGTGATGAACGTCTTGCCGGAGATCGCCGCGAAGGCCGCCACGACCTCGCGGATTGGCATATCGACGAACGAGAAGTTCGCGCGGGCGGTCTGGGCGCGCTGCTGCACCGGCGCGACCGGCTCGAGCGTCGGGGCGACCGCCGGGGCGACCGCCGGGGCGACCGCACCGCCAGGCGCGGCCTCGACGGCGATCCGCAGCTCGCCGACACCGCGCACGATGCGGTAGCCGCGCTCGCGGTCGAGGTCGACGACGACACGCACCACCGACGCGGCGTACTGGGCGAGCCGCACGTTGGTGACGCCACCGCGGGCCACGCGGTCATAGGCGACGCCGCTCCGCATCTCGGCGCCCCGCAGGTCCACGACGATCCGGTGCGGATCCGTCAGGCGGAAATCGCTGACCGATACGTCCCCGTCGAGCGCCAGGACGACGTCGGTGCCCGCAGCGCCCGCTTCGACGCGGATGGCGGTCACGGCGGCGTCCGCGACACCGATCGCACGCAACGGCGCGACCGACGCGGACAGGATGGCGAGCGCAGTGACTGCGACGATGGTGCGCCTCATGGCGTCTTCTCCCGACTCGGGGCTTGGAGCATCAGGGTCTCCTGACGCGAGAATCCGAATTCATCGATCACCAGCACGACCTCCCGCGGACGGATCGCGCCGACGCGCACGCGCCCGAACACCGAGCCCACCCGGGCCCGATACAGCTGAGCGGTCGAGACATCCTTGAGCAGCGCGATGGAGTTCCGACCCGCCGGGTCGATAATCACGCCGGTGAGCGCGAGGTCCTCGACGAGCGGCCGGATGTCGCCGGTCGCAATCAGCGACGCGAACGGGTCACGCCGTCCCGCCCGGTTGTACGTGAAGGTCTCGCGCGCGAAGATCAGCCGACCGGCGGAATCCTTCGGAAACTCCCGGAGCTTCGGCGTGGCCGGGGCCGGGGGGGTCTGCGCCGAGAGCGCGGACCCGAGCGGCAGGACCGCGAGCGCGATGAGGACGAGCCGACGGATTGTCATCGCGACGCCCCCGTCGTGTCCGCATGCGCGACGTACGTCTCGATGTCGAACGTCGCGTTCAGTTCACGGCGCCCGGGATCCGCCGGCGCGCCGGTGGTCGAGGCGCGGGCCGCCGCCTCGACGAGCGTGACGTTGGTCGGGACGATGATGCGTGGCAGCCCGCCGATGGCGGTCAGGAGAGTCGCGATCTCATGGAAGGTGCCCCGCACCGACATCTTGAACCGGTACGTGTCGAACTGCGCCCCCGTGGTCGTGGCACCGGGCTGGAAGTTCGAGAACTCCAGCCCCGCACGGCGGGCGGCCACGTTGATCTGGTCGAGGAGCGCCGGGACCTCGTTCCCGGTGGGGATCAGCGTCCGGATGACCTCGAGGCTCTGGACCATCTGATCCGCCTCAGCCCGGATCTCCGACACCGAGCCCCGGGCCACGGCGGCGCGAGCGCGGGTGTTCGCGCTCTCGAGTGCCTCGACCGCCGCCCGCGACTCCTGCAACTCGATCGCCTTGGGGCTGTAGAGGAAGTTCCAATACGCGACGGCCCCGACGATCCCGAGGATCCCCACGAGCAGCATCGCCTGGTCCCGCTGGCCGGTCGGCATGCTAGGCATCTCTCACCTCATCGAGAGCGGGAGGGGCACGGTCTGCAGCAGGGCCGGATCCGGACGCTCGTAGCTCAGGTCGAGCGTGAACTCCGTGACCTCCTTCCCCTCCACCGTCGCGACCGCGGAGACGGCGAGCGTCACGTTCGCGAGGAACGGGGAGTCCTCGAGCTGCTTCATGAACTGCGTCAGCGCCTGGATGTTGACGGTCACGCCGATCACCCGGATCCCCAAGGCCGACGCCTCGCCCGCGGCGATCTGCTCCGCGGCGAGCGCCGTCGCCGCGCCCGAAGGGGCGATCGACCGGAGCCAGGTGTACGTCGGGAGGGCGCGCGAAACCTCGTCGAGCACGTGCGCCCAGACGAACCGCTCACCATCCACCGCGGCGATCACCGACATCTGCCCGAGCATCGAGTCGCGGCGCGACTCGGCGGAGCGGATCTGGTTCACGACCTCGGCGTATCGCGTGCTGTCGGCCCGCGTGCGCTGAACGAGCGCCGCAAGCTCCGCGGCCGACCGCTGCTGTGAGACGGCGAGCGCGCCGGTGGTGGCACCGCCCAGTAGCACACCACCAATCGCCACGGCCAACCACGGGTCGGTGACCGTCTTCCGGAACACCTCGAGGACGACGGCGAGGGTGATGCCAAAACCCGAACCGGCCCCGCGCCGCTGGGCGCGACCGCCCGGGAGAAGATTGACTTCGATCATCGGCCGCTCGGGTCAGCCGTGCTGGCGCAACGCCAGCCCGATGGAGAGGAGGAGAAGGGGGGCGACCTCGTCCGTGACGAGCGCCTCGAAGGCGCCCTCGCGGATGGTGAGCCCCTCGAGCGGGTTCGCGAGCAGGACGGGGACGCCGAGGCGCGAGGCCAACACCTCGACCAGCCCGGCCGCCTGGGAGCCGCCGCCCGCGAGATAGACGCTCCGGATCTGCGCACCCGAGCGGGAGGACGACGACAGGAACGCCGCCGCGCGCTCCACCCCCACGGCGATCTCCTCGCCGCGGATCGCGAGCACCGCGTCGAGGTCATCGGACCGCTGCGCCGACTCGATGACCGCCGCCGCCTGATCCGCGCCGAGGCCCCGGTCGCGCTGCAGGTCCTCCCGGAACCGCCGGGTCCCGACGAGGAGGTCACGCGTGAGGACCGGGACGCCCTCGTCGACCAGGTTGATGTTCGTCACATCATGCCCGACGTTGACGAGCGCGACCGTCCCCGACATCGCCTCGGGATGCGCGCGCTCGAAGGCGTTGTGGAGCGCGAACGCATCGACGTCGATGACCGCAGGCGTCAGACCGGCATCCGCGAGGAGACGGAGCTTCGATTCCACGAGGTCGCGCTTCGCTGCGACGAGGAGGACGTCCATCTGCTCGGACTCCCCCTCCGGGTCGAGGATCTGGAAATCGAGCTCGACCGACTCCATGTCGAACGGAACATGCTGCTCGGCTTCCCACCGCATCAACTCGCGTGCCTGCGTCTCCTTCACGCGGTCGATCTGGATCTTCTTGACGATGACGTCGCGCCCACCCACGGCGGCCACGACCCGCGGGCCCGACACCCCCGCCGCCTGCAGCGCCGCCGTGATCGCGTCGGAAACAATGCCGCCGTCCATCACCTCGCCCTCGACGATGGCGTCGGGGAGGACCGGCATCAGGGCCACCCGGACAAGCTCCGGACCCGACGCCGCGTGCTCCACCACCGCGACCTTGACGAGGCCGGAGCCGACATCGAGACCGATCGTGCGCTTCTTGCGACCGAAGAGTGCCATGAGGACGAGTGGGAGGGACCTGATCTCTCGTCGTAACGATACGCCGTCAGCGCGTGGGAGGTAACCCGGGAAGGACGATCGGAACAGCTGCCCCAGCTGCCTCGAGCACGCGCACCTGGCGCACGGCGAGCCACGCCCCGGCCCGCCACTGCCCCTCGGCGCCGGCAATCGCCCATCGGATCCGCCACAGGTCTGGCGATACCGGGGCGATCTCCCATCGACCCGTCGACCGGTTCGCCGTGACTATCACCACCGCGGTGGCGGAGTCCGGCGTGGCCTGCCGCACCGCGGCCCGGGCGGCGTGTTCCACCTCTACGGCGGCGAAGTCGAGCGCCACACGGTCCCAGACCGCCCGGAGGCCGCGATGACTCCAGCCGACGCGCGCCGCACCCCAGCTGGCGACACCCAGCAGGGCGGTCCCGACACCAAGGACGAGCAGCAACGCCACTCCGCGTCGCCCCCTCAGCATCGCCGCACGAGACGCCACCGGACGGCGATAGACCCGACGGCCCGCACCCCCACGTCGATGCCGCACGGCACGGCACGGAGTTGCCAGCCGCCCTCCGCGGGCGGATGGATCGGCCCCACGAGCGGCTGAGCGTTTTCGCACCGGTCGATGCACCGACGGAGACCGAGCATCCACCCGCCATCGGCGCCCCGATACGGGACGAGCCGGGTGTGGGACGTGACGCGCACCAGCAGCCGCGAGGCGTCGGGGCGCGCGCACGCCGTGCCTCGACCCGCGATCGGCATCGCCGGAACGGATCGCCAGACGAGCGAGTCTGACCCGTTTGCCGCCGCGACACGCTCCAGCACCACCCAGCGGTCGCCGGGCGCCGGCATCACGCCAGCGGAATCGAGGAGCGCCGTCGTCCCATCATCGCAGGGGAGACCGTCCGTCACGAGCGACGCCAACTCAAGCGCGGTATCGCCGAGCACCGCGACGTCCACGGCAGCCTCAGCCATCGAGCCCGCGACGGCCAGCGCCTCCTCCACGACCGCCGCCGCACGCTCGCGCGTCGCGGCGCGGCCCATCGCGCGCGTCGTGCTGCGGAGGATGGTGCTCGCCAGGGTCGCGAGAAGGCCCGTGAGCGTGACCGCCAGCACGAACTCGACGAGAGTCACCCCGGCGCGCCGAGTCATCAGCCGCAGGGCAGCACGCTTCGGAGGGCGCCGCGCCGGACCGCGACCGGGGCGTCATCCGGCCAGCGGACCGCGACGAGCCGTCCACTGTCTGCCTCCACCGCCCAGCGAAAGATGATGCCCCCGCTCCGCACCTCGACCGGCGATGCCGGCATCAAGGTGCAGGGTGCGCGTGCGAAGTGCCGCAGCAGATCATCGACCTCACCCGCTGCGGCCCGCCAGCCTGCCACGCGGCCGGCGCGGGCGATCAGGAGGGTGCTCATCCGGGCCGCCGCGAGCACCACCGTCACGAGCAGGACCGTCGCGACGATGACTTCGACGAGTGTGACTCCCCGGCGCGGCATCCCCGACGATAGGGTGGCCGAGCCCCCCCACCGACCTCTTGTGACGGCGGTCGTGATGAAAAGACTGCGGGGGTCAGGCCGTCAGGCCTGACCCCCGCGTCCCGCCGGCCCGATGGGGCCGATGGTCAGTTGCAGACGATCTCGCCGTTGTTGGTGGCGGACGATGCATTCGGGGTCGCCCAGTACGTCACGGAGCAGCTGGCCCCTCCCTTCTGCAACTGCGCAGTGTGGCTGTTCGTGGTCCCCACGAGGCCAACAACCGAATCGCCGACCGAGGGATTCCAAAGCCCCGCGTTGGTGAGGGAGGCAAGGTCAGTGGCGAACGCGCCGCTGTCCCCGTAGTACGTCTCCTGCGCCGTCAGGAGGTTCCGGAGATCGCTCTTCACCGCGGCCTGGTTCGCCCGCTCACGGGTGGCGCCGAACTTCGGGATGGCGATCGCGGCGAGGATGCCGATGATGACGACGACGATGAGCAGCTCGATCAGCGTGAAGCCGGCGCGACGGGTGTTCGACATTGGGCACGGTCTCCTGAAGGGATGGAACGGCGCCGGCACGGCGACGTCCCGACGGAAGGATAGCCTCATCCTACGGCGCACGGGTCGGGGGGGCAAGACCCTCACGAAGTGGGGGGCGCACCGAACCGACGATGTTCCAGCCGGTGAGGTCACGCCGAGCGAGACCACCCCGGTCGTTGACCTCGATGATGATCGGCGGTCCCGGGCGCCCCACCGGCCGGCCACGGCTCCGCCACGCATTGATCGCCCCGCCGGAATCCGAGGCGAGAAGCACCGAGTCCGCGATGTCCATCAGGATGCGGAATGGTGTCGGCTGCACCGCGGTGGCGCGCGCGCGCAACGCGGCGCGCCGGGCCTCCCGGTACCGACCGAGGCGGAGAAGGCACGTCACCTGACCGAGTTCGACCGTCATCGGGACGGCATACATCGCCAGCAGGCGCCGATGGTACGATAACGCCTCCGTACACCGCCCCTGACGCTCGAGAACCATGCGCATCCCGTTCAGCAGTCGCAGGTCCGGTGGCCCGAGGGCCTCCGCGATGCGCAGGTGCACCTCGGCGCGCTCGAGCTCCTCGAATCGCAGGAACTGCAGGCCGAGGACCCGTTGCCAGCTCGGATTCGTGGGTGCGTCGACCAGACTCGTCGCGACCAACGTGTGCGAGTCCCTCCAATCAGGCTGCCGGGCAGCGCTCGCCGCCGCGCTGGCGACGACGACGAGCACGAACGCGGCGCGGACGAGGCGCCGGACCGGCGGGCCGAGCGCGCGTGCACTCCACGGGACGAGCACATCGGCGCAGAGGCCCGCCGCGAGCAGCACCCCGATGCTGGGGAGGAAGAGCGACCGTTCGGCCATCACGATACCGGTCGGGAACGCGACGTTCGCCGTGGGGGCCATCGCCACCGGCACCCAAAGGAACGGCCAGATCGGATGACCGCGGCGCCGCAGCCACCACGCCGCACCGACCCACAGCGCGATCACCCCGAGCGCCGCGATGTGCCAGGCGTCGAAGGTCGGGTGGAGCGGATACGCTGGCGGTGAGTAGTCCGCGGCAAGCGGGGGACCGAGGAGGAGCAGGCGCGCCTCGGTCACGCGCACGGCGAGCGCCACCAAGAGGCGTTGCCCCGTGGAGAGTTCCGCGATGGAGAGATGACTGCCGTCGCCTCCCAGGGTCCCGAGGACGGCGAACCGCGCGCCAAGATAGAGCGCCACGACGTACGCGAACGAGCGGAGGAGCCGCCATCCCAACGCCCGCTCCGCCACGCTGCGCGACGGGTCGCGCAGCCACGGGATGAGGCGGAGGCCGAGGAGGACCGGCAGGACCACCCCGTTCTCCTTGGCGAGCAGCCCCGCGGCTACGCACCCGATGAGGCCGATGGCGCGCGCGCGCGTGAGCGCTCCCTCGGCGATGACCCGCTCCACCAGGAGCAGAGCGACCAGCGCGCTCACCGCGACCCAGAGTTCCGACTGGCCGACCACATTGCCGACGACCTCGACGTGAACGGGATGCGCCGCCCAGAGCAGCGCGACTCCGAGGGCCACCGCGGGGCGCATGAAGCGCCGAGCCAGGCGCCACACGAGGACGGCCGCGACTGCATACACCACGATGTTCACGAGGTGGAAGACGAGCGGCGCCCCGCCGCCCACCATCCACTGCACCGAGAAGAGCCCGATTGTCAGGGGGCGATACAGCGCCTGCCCGAATGGGGGCATCCAATAGGTCTCGCGCAGGAACGCCCAGGGCCACCGCCATGCGTGCACCGCCTCGCTGTCCCGCACGATGGCGACATCATCGTAGGCGAACCCGTTGTGCAGTCCCGTCAGCGTACTGGCCAGCACCATGAGCACGACCAGCAGTCCGCCGAGGTCCACCCGCCGCCACCCCGGGGCCGGTGTCCCTCCCGCCCCCACGACCGTCACGCCCACAGATTGAAGCGCAGGATGTGCCAGAGGGCGGCGACCCCGTCGCGCCAGCTGATCTTCTTCCCCTCGGCGTAGGTCCGCCCGCTGTAGGAGATCGGCACCTCGTAGATCCGCGCCTTCGCCTGCACGAGGCGCGCCGTCACTTCCGGCTCGAAGCCGAAGCGGTCCGACGTCAGCGGCAACGACCGCGCGAGGTCGCCGCGGATCGCCTTGTAGCAGGTCTCCATATCCGTGAGGTTCACGTTCGTGAGCATGTTGCTCAACAGCGTGAGCACCCAGTTGCCGACCGAGTGCCAGAAGTACAGGACGCGGTGCGGCCCGCCGAGGAAGCGCGATCCAAAGACGGCGTCCGCCTTGCCGGCGGCGATCGGCGCCAGGAGGCCGGGCCAGTCGGCGGGATCGTACTCGAGGTCGGCGTCCTGCACGATGACCACGTCCCCGGTGCTCGCGGCGAGCGCCGTGCGGATCGCCGCCCCCTTGCCACGGTTCCGGTCGTGCCGGACCAGCACGTCGATCCGTCCCGCCGCGTGGAGCACCGCGAGTCGCTCGCCCGTCCCGTCGGTCGAGGCGTCGTCGACGCAGACGACCTCCTTGGGGATCGGCACCGCGTGCACCGCATCGAGGATCCGGTCGATCGTCGCCCGCTCGTTGTAGACGGGAATGAGCACGGAGAGCCGGCCGATGCCGTCAATCACTTCGTTCCCTCGTAGCGTGCGAGTTTGCGGTGAAGCGTGGAGGGGTCGATGCCGAGCGCCTCGGCCGCCCGCGTCTTGTTCCCCTGCTCCTGCTGCAGGACCCAGAAGATGTAGGCGCGCTCGACGAGCTCCAAGGTGGGATTGCGGATCGTGCGCTCCTCCGCCAACGGCACCGAGGCGCGCGTGAGCACGCGCTCGGGGAGCGCCGACACCTCGACGATGGGACCGGGCGCGAGGATCATCGCCCGTTCCATCGCGTTCTCCAGCTCGCGCACGTTCCCGGGCCACGCGTACGCGCGCATCGCCTCGGCGGCCCCGTCGGAGAGGAGCTTCGGCTCCCCCCCCTTCTGCGCCGCGGCGCGACGGAGGAAGTGGTCCGCGAGCAGCGGGATGTCGTCCGCCCGCTCGCGCAGCGGAGGGAGGTGGATGGCGATGACGTTCAGGCGGTAGAAAAGATCCTGCCGAAACCGCCCCTGCCGGATCTCCTCCTCGAGGTCGCGGTTCGTCGCCGCCACGATGCGCGTGTCGATCGGCCGCGGCTCCGTCGCTCCCACCGGGATCACCTCGCGGTGCTGCAGGACCCGCAACAGCTTCACCTGCGTCGCGGGCGTCGTCTCGCCGATTTCATCGAGGAAGAAACTCCCGCCGGCCGCCGCCGCGAAGAGGCCCTCGTTGTCCTTCACGGCGCCGGTGAACGCCCCCTTCACGTGCCCGAAGAGCTCACTCTCGAGCAGCCCCTCGGGAAGCGCCCCGCAGTTCACCGTCTGGAACGTCGACCCCGCCCGCTCGGAGAGCGCGTGGATGTATCGCGCGACGACCTCCTTCCCGGTGCCGGACTCCCCGGTGAGGAGGACCGTCGACTCGGTGGGCGCCACGGCCTCCGCGAGTCGTAGCACCTCCTGCCACCCGCGGTTGGCCCCGATGGGGGGGTCCGCCGAACGGCGCGTCTGCCGCGCGATCTCCTGCTTGAGGTGCCGGTTCTCGGTGCGCAGCTGCCGATGTTCCGCCGCGCGCCGGAGGATCGCGAGGAGCTCGTCATTGCGGAACGGCTTCTGGATGTAGTAGAACGCCCCCGCGTTCACCGCCTGCATCGCGGATTGGAGCGACGCCTGCGCGGTCATCAGGATGACGGGAAGCTCCGGGTCGCGCGCCCGGGCCGCCTCGAGCACCTGGACGCCGTCGACGACCGGCATCCGGATGTCCGTGAGCACGATGTCGGGGGGGGGCCCGGCGAGCCGGTCGAGTGCCGCGCGTCCGCCGTTCACGCAGACGGGCGTGAACCCCTCGCTTCGGAGGAGGATCTCCAGGGTCTGCAGGATCCCGGACTCGTCATCCACGACGAGGACGGTCGGGCGTGGGGGGGTGCCGCTCACGGGAGACCTCCGAGGGGCCCGGCGAGAGTGGGAAGGAGAACGCGGAAGCGCGTCCCCGCACCGACGGGATCGACGAGGACCGTACCCCCGAGGGATTCGACGGCGCGGTGGACGATGGCGAGCCCGAGCCCGGTCCCCTTCGCCTTCGTGGTGGTGAAGGGTTCGAAGAGCCGGTCCCGCACGGCATCGGGGATCCCGCCCCCCTGATCCTCGACATCGAGCACGATCGCCCCCACGGGGAAACGGAGCCCGATAGGGAGTTCCGCGGTCCGGAGCGGCCCCAGCGTGACATGCACGACGCCGTCCGGGGGTGAGGCCTGCACCGCGTTGAGCACGAGGTTCGACGTGAGACGGTGCACGAGATCGGCATCCGCCTCGGCGTAGATCGGCCCGGGGGCGAGTCGTACGTCCAATCGCACGCCGGCCGGGCGGTCGGGATGCGCGGCGACGAGACCGACCGCCCCCTCGACGGCGGGGCGGATGTCGATCCGGCCCAACCGTGCCTGCGGCACCCGCGCGAAGTCGAGGAATTCGGTGAGCAATCGCGCCAGTCGCTCAGACTCGCGGATGATCAAATCGCTCAGCACCCGCACATCTCCCGTGGGCGGCGCGGCGCGGCCCACCTGCTCGGCCGCGCTCTGGATGCTCGCGAGCGGGTTCTTGATCTCGTGCGCGAGCGACGCGCCAATCTCGGCGACCGACTCCAGTCGGAGCGCCCGGGTCCGGAGCTCCTCAACACGGATCGCATCCGCGATGTCCTGGATGATGGCCGTGATCGATTCGACCTCGCCGTGCTCCCCTCGCACCACCGAGGTCGTGACGCCAATCGGGATCCTCTGCCCGTCGGGGCGCCGGACCTCCGTGCGGAGACTCGCGGCATCCGGCGCCTCGAGGTCGATCAGCGCGAGCTGAACCTCGGGGGCCACGCGCGCGAGCAGGTCGTCGACCCGCTCCCCCGCGCGCTCCGCGAGCGGCACCCCGAGGAGGGCCGATGCGGCAGGGTTCGCATACGTCAGATGCCCCGCTCCGTCGACGGTCAGGACGCCGGCACGGATGTTTGCGAGGATCCCCGCGGCGCGGCGCTGCATCCGGGCGAGCTCCACGGCGAGCCGCGCCCGCCCCTCCCCCGCGGCCTGCAGTCGCGTCGCGATCGCCCCGGTGCCGAAAGCCACCGCGATGAAGACGAGCAGCTGCAGGACGAGGGTCGCATCCATTGCCCCTTGGGCGAGGAGCAGCGCGTCACCGACGAAGAGCGCACTCGCCAGCGCCGCCAGGAGCAGCGAACTCCCGAGGGGGAGAAGGAGCGCCGCGGCACTCATCCACAGGATGTAGAGCGCCGAGAGCTGCGATGCGCCGCCGCCCGTGAGGTGAACCGCCTCGGTCAGCAGCAGGAAGTCGTGGATGAACTGCGTGTAGAGGAACCCGGGGGTCACGGCCTCCCCGCGCAACTCCGTCCAACTGATCGAGATCGCCGTGAGCACGACGGCGGTAACGACCGGGAGCGAGGCGAGAGTCCCACGCCAGGCATCCGGGATGTCCGATGACAGGAGCGCGACGACGAAGATCCCGAACGCCACGACTTGACGGAGGATGAACATCCACCGCAGGATGACCTGCTGGTCGAGCCATCGACCGGTCCGTTCGAAGTCGGGTGACTGGTTCACGGAATTCCTGACGCCTGAGAGTGGTCTTGCAATTTGCCACGCTCAATATGACGCATTATCCATCAATCTGCACAACCCTGAGGCGTGATGACGAAGACGGGAGGGTGGACGGAGGACGGCCGACTCGCCGTCACCGCGCGGCTCAGCATCCCCGCCGACGAGCTCAGCATCCGGGCGTCCCGCGCCGGTGGCCCGGGGGGACAGCACGTCAACACGGCGAGTACGCGGATCGAGGTCACCTGGGACATCCCGCGGTCGCGGTGTCTCACCGACGCCCAGCGCGAGCGGCTCCTCGCGCGACTCGCGACCCGCGTCGATACCACGGGGACCCTCCGCGTCGTGTCGGCGGAGACGCGCAGTCAGCAACAGAACCGGGAACGGGCGCTCTTTCGACTCGCCGAGATCATTCGCGAGGCGCTCATGGTCCCGAAAGTACGACGCCCGACCGCCCCGACCCGCGCCTCGGTCGCACGGACCCGCGAGGCGAAGGCGCGCCGCGGCGCGCGCAAGCGCGACCGCCGGTGGCGCCCCGAGGAGTGAGACGCGACTGACCCCGCCGCACACCGCGCCTCAGGCGCGGGCGCGCGGCGACGACCCAGACGTCACTGCGGGTCGGGTCGCGCGCCGCCGCGCAGGGTGACGCCGATGGTGATGGTATAGAGATCGGCTAGCGACTCCCGCGGCGAGAGGACGACCTCGCCGGTGGGAAGCTCGGTGATGTCCCCGGGCGTGAGATACCGCACCGCACGCCCGTGCCACGTGCGACGCACCCCGAGGTCGAGCACCGCCCGCCGCCCACGAAGCGGGATGTACGCTCCACCATACACCGTCCGCGCGACGGTCGCGTCACTGAGGTTCGTCGTGGTCGCGAACGGCTCGGCGTCGCTGTTCGAGCCGTTCACCGAGGTCGATGTGGTGAACGAGCCGAATCCGAGCTGCACCCCCGCGTAGGGCGTGAACTGCCCCGAGGGCATCCCCAGCTGCACGCCGATGGCACCGGAGAAGATGGCGTTCGTCGTCGTCACATCGACATCGACGAGCCCGAGCGCCCCCGAGCCGAGCGGCACGCGACGCGTCTCGGCCCCGTAGATCTGCACGCCGAGGTCAGCGCGGAAGCCGAGCATCTCGTCGAACGCCCAGAGCACGCCGCCCCCGACCCCGCCGGCCATCGCGACATTCTGCGCGAAGGCCCCCGTCGGGACGCCGAACTGCAGATGCAACGGGACGGCGATGTCGCGTGGCAGCGACGAGCCGGTCGCCTCCTGAGCGCGGAGCGGGAGGAGCCCGCCCCAGAGCAGCAGCAGACCGACGTGGACGAGTGAACGGGACATCGAGAGCTCCGAGCAGAGGACGGCGGCGACTCGGCCGTGCCGCATGAGAGAAGGGCCGCGGAAACCTACAGCGACGTCCGGCCGTCGGTGACGAGGCGCAGCACCTCCGGCGTCCCCAACGCGGCGACGAGCGCGCCGATCGCCTGCGCCCGGCGCGCGACGAGCTGCGCCTCGCGCAGCCGCTCGTCGAGGAGGGCGCGCTCGCGGAGGTTGACGACGAGGAGCGAGGTCTCGCCCACATCGAAGCGTCGCTGCTCCGCGCGCAGCACCGCCTCGGCCGCTGCGACCACGCGCCGCTGCCCCTCGGCCTGCCGCTCGACCGCCGCGAGGTCCACCTCCGCCCGCTCGATCGCCAGCTCCACCTCACGTACGAGGCGATCCCGCTCCCATGCGAGTTGCCGCGCGCGATCCTGCGCCGCCCGATAGCGGGCCCACTCGCGCCGCCCGTAGAGCGGGGCGCGCACCCCGAGCGATGCCTTGTAATCGGTCCCGGTCCCGGCCCGCAGCGCGAGGAGCTGATTATCGGGAGAAAAAACGTCAGGATTTCTCCTCAGGTAAACCCCGGAGACCCTGTTTTGTTCAGTCCGCCGCCTCTCCCTTAGGGCGCCGGCCGTACCTGTGACCGGATGCTCTCCGGCGGCTGGGTGGCTGCCGCGTCCGCCCGGTCGAACTCCACC
>Ga0078894_10001959_pt1 | contig 15446 bp, 15 predicted proteins | sample LauGreSu1BDMLBSD_2_FD_67506 | JGI IMG/M metagenome (GOLD analysis project Ga0078894, IMG submission 67506) | Freshwater lake microbial communities from Lake Michigan, USA - Su13.BD.MLB.SD (version 4) (version 4) | ecosystem: Environmental > Aquatic > Freshwater > Lake | place: Lake Michigan... | reverse complement strand
ATTTGTAATTTACAACATGATGCTTCCATCATTGTTGTTAAATTAAGAATTTTATATGAAATTGGTAAATTATATGATATTAATGAATCTTTAATTTTTTTACTAAAATTTTGTGATGTAAATATTAAAATATGCGTATTAGTACTATCTATACATGCATATTTGTTAATTGAATCAATTAATAATTTTAATAATTCTATATAATTTTGTTGATAAAATACACATGCATAAATAAGATTCATTTCCACTAATACTATTAAATTATAAATCATTTAAATACGTCAAAACAAACACAAATATTAAACTGTCGGTATTATATCTTGTGTAGCAGTTTCTTAAGATGTTATTAATATATTTGTAGGATCACATATTTTTAATGATGTTATTATTTTGTCCCAAACTTCTTCAGAAATTAAATGTTTTAAATCACGTATATCATATAAGAATGCTGCTGTAAGAAGTTTTTCATGCATATTTTCTTCATATGTTTTATTATTTGAGCATAACATTTGCATTATATAAAATTTTTGCCCAAATTGTGTCATATTTGATTGTATTACATATGGTAGCATAAATGTTGTATACAATAAATCAGAATCAGATATATATTTATTAACAACATCTTGGTCTAATTGTTGAGTAGTTGTTATTTTATCAGATATATATTTAAAAAATGATAATGTTTTTTCATTACATTTAATTAATGAAAATCCAATATTCATTATATCATTTTCTAAATTATCTTGCATATATACAACATCAAAACGTTTATATTTTTCAAGATAATTTGCTAATTTATCAGGATTTTGTACTATTAAATCAACATCTGAAAAAATAATATGTTTTCCCATATTATTTTCAATTGCTTTTATAAGTACATTAAATTTTATATTATTTCCTGATAAAAAATGGGTAGCTTCTGGATTATATAATGTACTAAATGCAGATTGTGGAAAAAAACATGGTTTTATTACAAATTTATTACATTCAACTATTGCAGATGCTAATATATGATGAAATATTTCATATTTTGGACTATATACATAATACCATTTAAGTTGATCCATTATTTAATAGTATAATAATTATAATATTAAATAAGTTATAAATAATCACACAATTTATACAAGTGTCGGTAATACATCTCCAGCAGCTGTGCCTAATGGCGCGGATTCCATAATTTCTTTATGATTTTCAGGCAAATTAAGTGGTTCAAAATCATTTTCACCTGCATAATTTTTTGGTGCAAACTCAGATTCTCCTAATTCAGGTACTTCATTGTCAACATACTGAATCTCCTCTGAATATACTGCATCACCCATCGCATCATCTTCCACATCTCCACGTGTAAACAAATTGCGTGGCTTAAAACGGAAAAGCAACTTAGAAAATGACATTATACGATAATTACGCTCTAAAAGCAGTGCTGCAATTAGCATAAATGTTGCAACACCAACTAATGGTCCATAACGAAGTGAAAAGAGCAAAATACCTAATAAGAGAACACGAATGAATGCATAATCCAGAACCATAAAGGATTCATGTGGAACAAATGGAATTGCTATAAAAGCCAGGAACAATACACTTAGGAGAATGAGAGTATCCTGATTCATCTGCTCTGCTCACTATAAATTTGATTTGCTTGTCTTGTCATATTACAAGTACGTGCCATCCAATATGACAACACAAGCCAATATTTATGATTATGAACGAATTCTTACCACTCGCGGTTATGCTATTAAGAAAGCATGCTTAACTGCAGCTCAAGAAGCAAAGCTAAAAACTGACCTATTTGTAAGTGCAAAAGTTCCGGAACGCTTTGCAAAAGCCACAAAACCCTTTCCTATATTTATGGAATCATCCACACGATATTATGTACCACGTGCTTGGGGAACCGAACAATATGGACCTCCACAAGTAAATCTCTTACCGGAAGGTATTGCTCTTCCAAGTACCGTACGTTTTAAAGGAACACCGCATGATTATCAATCTGAAATTTTGGATAAGTTTGAAGAAGCTGGATATCAGGGATTACTATGTGTTCCGTGTGGAAAAGGCAAGACATTTATGGCTCTTGCAGCTGCTGTTAGAGCAGGTCGGCGATTTATGGTTGTAGTAGATAAAGAGTTTTTCCTCAATCAATGGAAAGGAGAAATGGAAGCATTTATTGAGGGGCTGCGTGTAGGGATTCTTCAAGGCAAAAAAGCGGAGATTGATCCCGAGAAATATGATTGCCTCATTTGTATGTTACAAACTCTAGCACTTCATGAATATCCAGAAGGGTACTTCAATGGGTATGGACTTGCAATTTTCGATGAATGCCATAAACTAGGCGCGCCACATTTTAGTAAAGCATTGCAAAAAGTGCAGCCACGCTACTTGCTTGGTCTCTCAGCAACTCCTATTAGAGATGATGGCATGACCTTTGTATTTGAATCGTATTTGGGAAAACCATTCCACTGGGATAAAATTCGTGAACCAGATCCGACCGTAGTTGTACGCGGTGTTCATTTTCCAAGTAAAGATACTGAGTTCCTTGAAGTCCCTGCTAACTGGAAAGGGGAGCCGATTTTGGCTCGCCTTCTCAGCAAAGTTGTAGAGCATGAGCCACGTACACGGCGTATTCTAGATATCCTAAAAGAGATGTGTAGTGACCCTCGTAGAAAAATCCTTGTGCTAAGTGAACGGAAGGTGCTATTAGAGACGCTGGAGATTCTTCTAAAAGCTGAGCTGCCAAAGACTACTGTTGGCTACTATGTTGGTGGCATGAAACAGGAGGACTTGGATACAACGGCTCGTGAATCACAAGTTGTCCTTGCAACATATGCGATGGCAAATGAAGGTCTTAATATTAAGACTCTAAATGCAATTATTTTGGCGTCTCCTCGTAAAAAAGTAGAGCAAAGTACTGGGCGTATCTTGCGAATGCGCCCTGAGGAGCGCAGCATTGAACCGCTAATTGTAGATATTATTGATCCACATGAGACATATAGACGGCAATGGCGAGTACGATTGAGTTATTATAAAAAGTGTGGTTATGACATTCAGGAAGAAGGTCGAACTACACTTGTATCAGCGCCTACAAAGGCAAATGCAGAAGGATGTATGTTCTTAGGAGTTGGCGTTCAGGATGACGAGGAGAGTGTAGAAGAAGAGGAAGAGGATGAGTAAATTTACTTGCGGTTCTTACGGGAAGCCTTGCGACTAGCTTTGCGTTGCTTGCGACTAGCTTTACGATTTTTACGGGAAGCTTTGCGTTGCTTACGACGACCACCCATTACAGAAGCAGTTGCACCATTAATAATAGGATTTTGGGTGGCAGCACCAGGAGAAGCACTATTAGCAGCACCATTAGCAGCAGTAGCAGGCTCAACAGCAGTAGCAGGCTCAACAGCAGCAGGCTCAACAGCAGCAGTAGCAGGCTCAACAGCAGCAGGAGCAGTTGCAGTTGGTTCAGACTTATTTCCAAAAAGACTACGTAAACTAGTACCATAGTCATTATTTTCTTCAACTTCACCTTCACCACCTTCACCACCTTCACCACCTTCACCACCTTCACCACCACGCATCTTCTTGCCACGTTTGCCCCCAGTCTGACCACAGGCAGGGGTGCCCATACGACCACCAACTGGCTGATGGAGCTGGATAGGTGCACCAACAGAATCTAGCCACTTGCTAGACATCTGTGTGTAGCCAGCAGTCTGTTCCTGTAGGAAAGGTGCAGGAGCGAGCTGCCCTCCACGTTGTTTGGCGCCACCCTTAAATGCAGGAGCAGTTAGTTGGGTCGGGCTAGGAAGAGGAGATCCCTGACCAGCCTCGCAAGGAGCACGCATGGCGGTAGCCATCATGCCACCACGGGGACCGAGTGCTTCAAACTCAGCACCCGCCATAACCATGTCATAACGCCCACCGCGTTGCTTGTGCTTGCGCTGAGTACGCTTACCCTTGCATTTGCGCTTACCACCCCCAGTAGTAACACCAGGTAGACCCTTTCCCATAGTACTAGTCATATCAGTAGACATCATACCAGGGCGGCTCAGAGCACCGCAGCTGCTGTAAGGTTCAATAGCAGCATATCCACGTGCAAGCATTTCAGTTCCAAGATGATAACCATTTCCTAATCCACCACCTTGCATTGTATTACGCGCACAACGAGTGCGTGTTCGCTTACGGTTCACCATTCTAATATTAGTCAGAGTATAAAAACCGGGGCTATTAGCAATTAGAGTATGATAAAATTGGACGCAGAGGTGCCTCCAGATTGTGCAATATGTTTAGCACCAATGACTAAAGAAGAATCTTCTAAATGCTTCTGTGGTCATATTTTTCATTTTCATTGTATACAATCATGGGCGCGCAATCAATCTAATTGCCCCCTTTGTAGAAGTTATGTGCCATATATTACACGTCTTCAGCGATTATTTTTAGCTGCACTTGGATATGTTAATTAGCTAGTTCAAAAAATGCGGACGAGGATGTAAGTGGGGTATCATCTGGTAGAATTTTAATAATCTCATATTTCCTAAACTCAGAGTGCCATGCAACTTCCACAGGAAATCCACCAGATTTTGCAGCCATTGTTGCACGTAGGAGTTGACTTTGAGCTAGTTTTGGTACACATGCACGACCAATTAGAATGCCTTCTGAGGATTCTAGATTGTAAGAATCAGGGAGAGGTGTAGTAATATCAAGTCGGCACATTGCATAACGAGCAGTTAGGAGTTGTGTTGTCTTCTTAAGAGCATGTTTTGCAACAGATGGAGGAAGTTTAATATGTGCATTTGCTTCTGCTTCACGAACCTGTGCACCTGCGGATAGTCCAACACGAGCTCCAGGTACTACATAATAGATTCGCCCGCGTGTTGCTGATTCGGGCTGAAAGTCCCAAATTGTACCTGGTTCAGCGGCAGTTAGGAATTCTTGTAGAGGAAGTGGTTCTACAATTGTAAGGTCAAATCCAAGATAAAGTTGTTGTGCAGTGAGTTGTTTGAAACAGGAGGTTAGTTCACGCCACCGTGCTGAAAATGGCTGTGTGCGGAGTGAGGTTCCATTGCGAACCCAAACATCCTCAAAAATGAGACGGCGCTCACCGCGGAGCAGCGTTGCAATGAATACCGAATAGCCGGCTGTTAGGAAGCCGAATGGGATTTGAAAACGAAGAGCATATGGTTCATCACGATCCATATCCCAGTATACAGCTGGCTGACCTGCAGCACCTAGTACAAGAATTCCTGGACGTTCACGTCCTTCGCGCTTCCATGCATACAGTGTCTCATTGGAAAACACATGGCGGTCTTTGGCTTCATTAAAGCGATGACTAATACGCCATTCAGTGCCGAGTAGAGCTTCAACTTGCTGCGCCACGGCTTCTCTTACAGTTGGTAAGACAGGTCGTAGGGAAAGTGGTTGTTGAGCTGAATGAGTGGAGGATGTAATTGTACTCGTTTGACGAGGTTGCGCCGTTGCTACGGTTGCTGCCATTGTTGCCTTGCTAATTGCTCTATTGTGTGGAAGATTTAGGCAGGTGGATGGCGCGCGCGTGCACGGCGCTGAGCGAAGCGGACAACCCGTGCCTTAATATGCGCGTGCACGGGGCTCCGTGCTCTAAAAGAAAGGCTATAGCCTTTCTAGTACTCTTGGAGGCGTTGCCTCCAAGTCTAATAAGCACCCTAATGTGTGCTTAGTACTCAGAATAAGTTGTAGGAACAGTTAAATCATTTGCAGCCACATCACCCATAAAATAGCCACCATTTTGCGCCATTTCAGGAGCAAATCCGCCAATACTCTGAGGGATAGCATTTAGGGTAGATGCGATACCACTTTGGGATGCAATTGCAGTGTTATCATTTTCAGGGGCAGGACGGAACATGCGTTCAGGATGGCGGAGTTTCTCAGGTGCATACGCATCCTCTTGCATTTCTGCATAAGGGTCGGTCGGCTGTTCCTGCGCCATAATATGACGTACTCCCTCAGGACCCTGCTGAGCCGGCGGGTTTGGTCCAGATGCTGCTACAGGGCGGTCTACAGGAACTGGCTTAGGTGTTTCTAAAACTGGCACTGGTTCCGGTTGAAACTCCTCAATTGCAGGAGGCATATAGCGAGCAGTAGGTACCGCTGGTTGAAGTTTCTCTAGAAATCCTGTATGTTTTAGAACTAATTGATATCCAAAATAAAGTACTATAATTGTAATAAAAACTTTTAGCAGGTCAAGCATTCGTATGAATCTGAAACACGTATGGAAAAATGCAATGCAACAAAAAGCGACAATTAGTAGATTGTGCGCATGTCGGGAATGTCCGCAAGAGAATTATTATTAAATGCAAAAATATATATGCGTAGGCATTTAGCAGGGCGCCTTGTAATTAATTACGCAGACATATATACGCTTGCAGTGCATATAATTGATCATATTCCTTTACATGTTGAGCAATCAGCAAATGTGAGAGGGACACTTGTAGTTCATGTTATTGATGCAGTTTTGCAGCATGAAGAACAATCTTACACGTTACAGGAGTGGGTGAAGACTGATTTTTATATTGAGATTTTAAAGGCTTATGAGACTTATTATAAGAAGATGGCTGAGAAGAGTAGTTGTTGGATGCGTTTTTTGGATTTATTTTGTTGTAAGAGGCGTGAGACTGTATTGCGTCCTGTTTTTTCTGGGGTATCGGTAAAAGTGCCGGCTGTTTTGCAGCATGAGCCGGCTGCTTTGCAGCATGAGCCGGCTGCTTTGCAGCATGAGTTTGTGGATGTTGATTTTTTAGGGAAGGAAGACAAGGCTGCGTATCCTCATGGGATGCCAATTGTGTAGAAGGCAATGGAGGCAGCTCCATAATTGTGCGATTCCAAATACCAATTGTTTCATTATTTGAAAAGACAGTATCTTTTAAGAGGATTTTAGAAGGCACCCATCCATCATTCATCTCCTCCACAATCTGCATAATTGTATGCGAGTCAATATGTTTTTGACTTATAAAACGAAAGGCTTTTGTTTCTCTATCATTACATTGTTCTAGCCATCCATCAATACCATAATGGATATGTAAAATGTCGCAATTAGAGATTGGTGGTAATTCATACGCACGCGTAAGGAGAATTTGTAAATATTTTCCCATGATATTTTAAAAATCTGATGTACTACATGATAAATTTGATTCTGATTTAAGCACTAGACGTGTAGCAAAGACAAGAATGCCTCCAAAGAAATCTACAGCTCAAGCCAAAGTTGCAAGTGCAGCATCAGCCGCGCAACAGCCAACGGAATGTCAAACAATTGCATTTACTGCAAAGGGTGAAATCAAAAAAGCAAAACTTTCCCTAACAGATGGTGTACTTACAGTTGCTGTAATGCAAACATATCTTAAAAAGAAAAATGAACCAGTTGAACTAGGTTCTTATAGCCATGAAGGAGCAACATTCTTCCTTTATGGCTATAAAGAAGGAAAATCTGGTACTGAAAATAAATATGAATTTCCTGTGCCATATGATGCATTAGAGGCGTATGGCGATGTGCTGCTAATTGCATCATCCGTTGGAAAAGTGGAACAGCCAGTCGCATTTACTCAAGCGCAATGGGAAGCCTTTTGTGAGCAGATGGGTGAAGGGGGGTTTGATGGATCGGATGAGGAAGCAGAACTTCCAGAGGTGGATGAAGAGGAAGAGGAGATTGATGCAGTTCCATCGGATGAAGAGGGTGGAGATGATGATGAGGAGGGTGGTGCAGAAGAGGAACTAGTAGAGGAGGAAGAAGAGGAAGTATATCGCAAACCGGCTGCAAAGAAAAAGAAGAGTTCTGCAGCGATCTCTTCTGGCTTTCAAAAACAGGTTGCACTTCAGTCCACACCTGGTTTTAAGGAGCTAGCAGAAACAGATAGTTCAAAGGGTGGTCTACGTGCAAGTGTGGTAGAGTTACTAAGTTTCCTTACAAAAATTGGATTTAAAAAGGAAGATGCTGGAATTCTAGAAGCTAGCATTTATGGTGCATCATATAAGGAAGCAGAGTCTCGTAATGTACTTAAACATTGGGATAATCCACTCTTTGTAAATTTATATCAAACAAATGTTCGCACAATTTGTTCGCAGCTACATCCATCTTCACCGGTGAAAAATCCTCGCCTAATTGAGCGTATTCAATTAGGAGAGATTACTCTAAAGCAGCTTCCATATATGACGCCATTAGAAATGTTTCCCGAAAATTGGAAGGAGCTTGCAGATAGACAAGCCATTCGTGAGCAGAAGATTCTAGAAGGAAATAAGGGAATGGCGACGGATCGTTATAAATGCGGGCGTTGTGGTAAGCGTGAATGTAGTTATTATGAGATGCAGACTCGATCTGCAGATGAGCCGATGACTATCTTCATTAGCTGTCTAAATTGTGGAAAGCGTTGGAGGCAGTAAATTAGCGTTAATCAATGCAGATAAGTTATCTTCCGTCATAGTAAATGGCAGCTGCACGAAATATAGATAATATAAAATATTTTGCACCAATTGCTATATCTCGTTTATATGAAAAACAAGCGCAGTTTTTTAACACATTAAATGATTCAAAGTGTCTAGCATTAAATATGAATCAGCGAAGAGTACAAAGTGAGAAACAATTTGAGAAGATGCAGAAAATGATATTTGCTAAAAGTAAGGATGGCAATTACACGACGCCAGCGCCAGCGGCTGCACAGGGGCAAGCAAAAAAGTCGCAGTCGCAGTCGCAGACGCAGACGCCACCAGAACTCCAATAAACATGTATGTCCGACCTTTCCTAATATATATGAATCATTGAAAAATAGCAAACCTGGTGATGATTTTTTTTCATATATTAATGGTCAATGGCTAAATAAAACAAAACTAACAAATAAAGAATCTGCTCGTAGCGTATCAAGTGAAATTCAAACAGTTATAAATGCTCGTTTAATGAAATATTTGCGCCATGCAATAAAGCACCCACATACAGCGGACGATCATGCTATTAAAGAATTTGTTGGTTCTTTTTTGCGTAAAGATGCAGATTCGCTTGCAAAAGAAACATTGAAAAAAATCCTTGACTCATTAAATTGTATAAATAATAAATCAGATGTTGCAGCTAAATTAGGAGAGTATGCATATAAATCTATGTGTAATTTAATTAATATATATGATGGTCCTGAAGAAAATGAATCTAAACATCTGCGTTTACATTTAGCATCACCACGAACTGGCTTACCTGCTGAAGATTATTATTTAAAAAATACTCCACATGAGAAAAAGATTTTTAATGCATATAAAAATTTATTAAAATTAATTGGTAAAGAATTAAAATTATCTAATTTAGAAGCTTTTGCAGATGAAGAATGCAAATATGCGCATATTATTGAAGAAGCGCGCGATGAAGAAAATATAAAAATGACAGGTAGTCAAATAGAAAATAAATACAAAGAAATTGATTGGGCAGCATTTTGGACAGCCTTTGGTTTTAAAGATTCTAGTTGGCGTAAACATATATTTGTTGTTGATTCACAAAAATGGCTTTCATATTTAAATAATATGTTTAAAACATTTGCAATTACAAATTGGCGCATATATTTACAAGGAATTATTTGTGTTTGTTATGGTGATTATTTAGGTAAAAATATTAAAAAAGAAATTTTTTATGTATATAATTATTTACTAAATGGTCAAACAACTCCATTAGATAAGTCAGCATATATTTTATTGTATTTAAAAAAATATTTGCAAATACCTGTATCTCGTATTTATGTTAAAAATACACATTCAACATCTTTTAGGAATGAAATAAAGGAATTTATAGAATCAATCCAAACGGCTGCAATTGATCGTATTCATGAAACAGAATGGCTTGATGTAAAAACACGTTCAGCCGCCGCTAAAAAAGTGCGCAATATTCATTTTGGAATATTATATATGACATCATCGTATAATTATAATACACCTAAATTAGGTGATAATTTAATAGAAAATATACAAAAAATAGGCGTTTCTTTAACAGAAAAATCTATACGCGATGTATCACATAAATACACAACTGACCAATGGGATGTTCCTGTATTTACTGTAAATGCATATTATTTAGCAGCAGGAAATCGTTTAGTAATTCCATCTGCAATTGCAAATCATCCATTTTATTGTAGTCATGCATCGCCTGGTTTCAATTATGGTGCATTGGGCGCGGTTATTGGTCATGAAATAACACATGCATTTGATGATTATGGAAAAGATTTTGATGAAAATGGAAATCGCGCCGATTGGTGGTCAACCGCTGATAAACGGCGATATACTATAACAGTTGATAAAATTATTAAGTTTTATAATAAAACTAAACTATATGGTCGCCATATTAATGGAGAACGTACATTGGGCGAAAATATTGCAGATTTGGGCGGGGTTGCAATATCATTACATGCTCTTAAAAAATATATGGATGCACAGTCATTTGATTGTAATACACGGACGCAAAATTTGCGGAATTTTTTTAGTGGGTTTGCAATATCATGGAGAGAAAAGGAACGTCGTGAACATGGGCTGCGCGAGCTAATTGTAGATGTACATTCACCAGCAATTAGTCGTGTAAATAATATTGTTCCACATTTTCAAGAATGGTATGATGCATTTTCTATTACAGATAGTGATGCAATGTATATAGCACCTGAGAAACGTATACGAATTTTTTAAATAGATGGTCTAAAAGACGCTAATAATTCCACTTTTTGCTGTTCTGTATAAAAAAATAATACATCATCTTGATGCACTCGTATATGCTGTACCACAGAGTTTTTATTACTCTGTACTAGCATTGCATCTTGCTGCAATGGTACTTTTATAGTATGCAGCGCATTTTTAATTGTTCGTATTAAAATAAATTCAACACCATTACGTTTTGAATCTATTATATCATGTAATACCATTTCTTCTTTTAAATAAAATCCACGTGTTAAAACTATATATGGCTTATTTAGCTCTAATTGTGCTATTAGGCGGATTGGATAATTGAGCTCTTTTTTATAATCTTCAATATTCGTAGATACTGGTTCTGAAATAGATGTTGTTATTGTAGATATTTGTTGTTGTACGCGTACGTCTAGGAGTTTACTACCAGCAGATGAATGAGTTGGTGCTGTTGCAGCTGCAGTTGATTTTGTTTGCCCTGATGTTGCAGATGGACCTGTCGCGGCAGATGGACCTGTCGCGGCGGACGGACCTGTCACAGCAGATGGACCTGTCGCAGCAGATGGACCTGTCGCAGCAGATGGACCTGTCGCAGCAGATGGTTTACTGCTAGTTGTCGATTTTGCACTTTCATTATTTATAGATGGTTCTGTTGCAATAGATCCATTAATAGAAAAAATATCAGATCCTAAATCAGAAATAATCGAATCTGTTTCATTATCTTTTGTAGAGCTAGCACCAGCACTCATTTAATAGTTTTTTTATTTTTGTTCTGGATTTTTAAACACTTTTAATAGAAACTATTAGGAAGGATTAGTAGATCGCTAAGGCGCCAATATTCATATGTACCATTTGGCATTGGGCGTTTAATAATATAAGGGAGGCGCCGTTGTTCAAGTTCCATGCGTGCAATTTCCTTAGGGTTTGAAATATGTGCAGGAACATTAATATATGCAGGAGCTCCTTGAGAAATCTCATTTGCACGATGTCCAATAATTTTGGTAATTTCGTATTTATTTAGAAACGGATAAGACAGATGATTTTTATCAACTGCATCAATACCTTCACGAGGTCCAGCCGGAATAATTTGCAAATCTAGTTTTTGAACAACTGTTTCAATATAATCCAAAGAACATTCAGGGTGTGCTTTATATAATTTCTTAAAAGCAATATCTTGCGTTACTGCATTATCGGTATCTTGCTCCTCTTCAAGACCTTCCTCGATACCTTCATCATCAATAGAGTCATAATCTTCGTCGTTTGCTGCCATGGCTTGTCCTATCTTACAGTGTAGGTTAGATAGGAAATCAATTTTCTCAGCACCTTAAAATAGTTTCATTAATACTTAATCATTTATATAATAGCCAGTAATATAAAATGTATAGGTAATTTAGTGGTGACTTTTAAAATATATGACTACTATATTTTTAAAAGCCAATTTACTGCGAACAATTAGATTGCACGAACTGCCTAAAAAACTTGATTCATGTAGAGTTAGACAAGATGAGTACCAAGCCCCTTAACGATACGTTGACTGACAATTCAACAATGCAAGCCGAATCTGCAACCATGCCTATTACAAATGATGAAGTAGTCGTATATGACTCCTTTGACAAAATGGATCTGCCCGAAAATCTTCTGCGCGGTATTTATGCGTATGGTTATGATAAACCTTCCAAAATCCAGCAGCGTGCAATTGTACCAATGAGAAATGGGCGTGATATTATTGCACAATCCCAGTCTGGTACAGGAAAGACTGGTACATTTAGCATTGGTGCAATGAGTATTATTGACCCTGAACTAAAAGCACCACAAGTGCTTGTCCTATCTCCTACTCGTGAACTTGCACAGCAGACTGAGGATGTTGCACGCAATATCGGTCTATATCTGAAAATTCAAGTCCATTCTGCAACAGGCGGTCCCCCTATTGCGGAGGACATCCGTGCGCTTCAGCGCGGTGCTCAATTTATTGTCGGTACACCAGGTCGCATTTACGATCTAATTCGCCGTGGTGCTCTGAAGCTCGATGCAATGCGTGTACTCATCATGGATGAGGCGGATCAGATGCTAGAAGACCGTTTCCGTGAGCAGGTGCATTGTATTCTAGAGTTCAAGTTCCCACCTACTACCCAAGTTGCTCTCTTTTCCGCAACTATGCCACCCGAAGTAACGGAGGTTGCTGAGAAGTTCCTACAGAACCCGTGCCGTATTCTTCTACCACCTGATGAGGTTACTCTTGAGGGTATTAAGCAATATTATGTGGAGCTTGATCGTGAAGAGTGGAAGTTTGACGCGCTTATGGATCTGTATAAGCATCTGACAATTAACCAGCTGCTCATTTTCGTGAATAAGCGTCAGAAGGCGGAATGGCTAGCAGCTCGCCTTTCTGAGAATGGTTTTACGCTGGAGTGCATTCATGGAGATATGGATGTTGCGGAGCGAAAGAAGCGCATGAATGATTTTCGCAAAGGAATGGTGCGTGTGCTGATTAGTACCGATCTTCTTGCACGCGGCATTGATGTGCAGCAGGTAAGCATGGTTATTAATTATGAGCTCCCAATGCAGCGTGAAAATTATATCCATCGTATTGGTCGCTCTGGTCGCTATGGTCGTAAAGGTGTTGCAATTAATCTGATGCTGACAGATGAAATGCGGGCTCTAAAAGAGATTGAGACCTACTATAAGACTATGATTACTACCCTTCCTTCTGATCTTTCTAACCTCGGCAATTAGATGTGTGTGTGTGTAAGTAAAAAATAATATAAAAATATATAAATAAAAATATAAAAGCGCAAAGCGCATTATTATTTTTATTTAATTATGTTCACCGCTCCTGCTATCACGAATATCAAATCGGCAAGTAGGACAACGAACACTAGTTTCAAAATGACGTAAGATACAGGAGTCATGAAATGCATGCCCACAATACGTAATTGTTCGTACTGTATTACTAAGTGCAAAATTTTCTTGACATATAACACATACACCAGGAGGAACAGGTTCTTCACTAATTGTATATGTATTTGTTGCATTAATAATTGTTTCACGCGATGGCGCAACTATAACAGGTGTTAGAGGAGGTATTGTTGTAGCTGGTGCTGCAAATAGCCCTAATAGTGTAAGAAGTGCTGTTGTATTTTCAATATCATATGGTTCACCCACTGTAGTTGTAGCGGGTAGTGTAAAATCAAACATAGTTGTAGCAGTAGTTATAGGCGCGGGAGCAGTCGTTGCAAATAAATTAGCATATGTATTAAGTGGTGTGTTTAATGTTGGCAACTGCATTCTATAATTATCAGATCGTGGTTGTGTCTGCTGCTGCTGTGCATGTGTCTGCCATCTGCGACCAGGTTGTCGCGGTTGTCGCGGATGTGTCTGCCATCTGCGACCAGGTTGCTGACGCTCAGCTTGTGCGGTCGAAAATCTGTCAAATCTATACTGTGTAATAGAACGTATATAATTTAATACATCTTGTACATTATTAAATCTGCGAGGATTATATAATAAATCAGGGAAATAGTTATGTAAATCATCTAATATCCCAACTCCATAATATGTATTATAATCTTGATTATTATGTAACATTTACACGATCTCTAATAGACAGATGTGGGCTAATTTTAAACGCTGAACGCAACCAGATTAAGGACAGTTGGCTACTATCCTAATAGCAATATGTCGGATTCAACTGAGAAAACTCAAGAGCTTCGAGGAATTTGTGGATTAATTAACCTTGGAAATACATGCTATCTAAATGCAAGTATACAAATTCTAAGGTCAATTCCTGAATGGGCTGCATTTTGTGCAAATGATAAGCTATTAGAGGGTTGTGCGAAGCCAGATTCCAAGGAAGCCCGTATTCTAAATAGTTATGCAGATTTGACTCGTGGAATGTGGTCACAAACAATCCCTCGTATTTGTCGTCCAGCACTTTTCCTAAAAGATATTCGTGAAGCAGTTAGGGATACAATTTATGATCAGTTTGCAGCTCCCATTCCAAATGATGGGCATGAATTTATGCAGTATCTACTTGATCAATTTCATGAGGCGCTAAAAACAGATGGTATTGAAGCGTCTGAAGAAACAGCGAGTGAGAAAGCATGGTCTACAATCTGGTCAAAGGAGTATTCGCCTCTTGCACCTATATTTTTTGGATCTGATCGTGTACAATGCATTTGTTCTCATTGTGGAAATATTTCAACGCGGTATGAAACATTTAACATGCTAAAAGTCCCAATTAGTGAGACAGGGGAATCGTTTTGTGATATGCTTGCAAAAGAGCGTGAGCCGACTGAGATTGAAGATTATGCATGTGATAAATGTGCACCTGAACGCAGAAAAGCACTTATTGTACGGAAATTTATGAAACTGCCGCGGTGCTTAATGTTTGTATTTCGTCGTTTTAATGAGAATCGCACTAAAATTCAGAAACCAGTTGTTGGATGTGATTCCATTTCATTCAAGGATTTTTTTGCAGAAGAGAATGATGATGAAAGTGCAACATGGAATTATACACCAATTGCAACACTTGATCATTTAGGAAATCATATGGGTGGGCACTATAATGCACAGACGTATAATTGTGTAATGAAAAAATGGTTCATGTATGATGATACAAATGCGGTTGAAATTCCAAATCCTCAATTTGGTTCAACAACATATATTGTGGTACTAAGACGGCAGGAGCCGTCTAACTAGTGCAGATGCTATGGCATCTGCGGTACTAAGGCGTCAGGAGCCGTCTAACTAGTGCAGATGCTATGGCATCTGCGGTACTAAGGCGTCAGGAG
>Ga0078894_10001958_pt1 | contig 15447 bp, 14 predicted proteins | sample LauGreSu1BDMLBSD_2_FD_67506 | JGI IMG/M metagenome (GOLD analysis project Ga0078894, IMG submission 67506) | Freshwater lake microbial communities from Lake Michigan, USA - Su13.BD.MLB.SD (version 4) (version 4) | ecosystem: Environmental > Aquatic > Freshwater > Lake | place: Lake Michigan... | reverse complement strand
TTCGATTTGTATGAACTATTTGTTTAACGAAGAGAGCGCGTTTTGTTGTTTACCGAAATCATTCACGGAATATCACACTACCATCAGTGAAAACTTCGAACCATCACCTGACGAAATAGAAAAGGCAAAAAAAGTATTAGAACAAGCACACATCGAAGTCGTCGATAAACGTGCCGATACCAAAAATACTCTCGGAAAATCATCCGGTGACAATAGTGTTGTTCCATATTCCAGTTAATAAACCATACCATACATACAAACGTAAATTGTCATATAGAAAGATGCTTTTCTATAAGACGAAACAACAAATCTGATATCGGAGAAAGAAAATTTATGATTATACTATAAGAACCCAGATGTCAGACCCAGTTGGCGAGAATAATGGCATAGATAATGATACAAGTATTTCCATATCAGCGTCGGACAACAAAACATTAACGAGTCAACAAAAGAACATTCGGGTGTTTAAATTGAAAATAATGTTAAACACGAATATTCCGGGTATGGAGAATCCTACACCATTTCAATTTTCGATGTTATCGCATCCGGATTTAGAAAAAGGCCGGTTTTCCGCCACAAAATATACATTGCCGTATTTCACAGATACCGTGAAATATCCGATGGATATGTTGACCCCCAAATTGTATTCGGATCGTGTGGATTTCTTTTTCAATAAAACGCGATTTAATAAAATATTGCGGAAAACAATGGTGAATTATGTGGAGGATAGTCCAGATGTAGACGACATAGACGAAAATAACGCCGAATCCGTGAAAGCACAAAAACAACTCGAAGAAGACCGTGCGCGACAATTACAAGAAAACGCCGACCACAATATCAAATGTATGTTGATTCTGTTGTTCCCTATTGCCGACGAACTCGGAAACGTATTTAAAACGAGTTACGACCAATTTATATTGAACAACCCTAGCCCCGAATTGTATACGCTCCGAAATATTGACCCCGTAACGTTTTTAAATCCGAGTTGGCTTCCCATATACAACTATTTTGCTGAACGGGTATACACTGCACCCATAAACGAGATATCGTATCTCAAAGTCAACGGTACACAATATATTGTAGCGGACGTGATATGGCAAAATGATTTAATCAATCATCCGATATATCGAGAGTTTGTATCGGTGTATTACGACAAACTACAAGAAAAACGAAACAATAGACAAAAAATCAACAAGGAGTTCAAGGAACGCAAAGAAATGTTCAAAACATTAATCTTGAAATATATTGAATTCGATACCAAAACAACCCCTACTAAAAATGTATTTGAAGTAATGATAGATACCTTGAAACAAAACGTTTCGGGAGAACAACCGGAACGTAAACCGGATACAAAATACGAAATCGCGCCTGTTTCGGGAACCAATTTTAACCAACGAGAAAATACCAAACGTGACGTCATTACCAAAATGATAAATTATCTTGGTTCTATGGATGATATCCTTCGCGGATATAACGGTGAATTATCTGGAAAATCAAAACCGAATGCGCCGATTACAAAAAAAACTATTAGCCACACATTTCATGGAGTCAAAGGAGAGGATTTGTTGGATAAAATCGTGGACAATATCACAAACGCGTATATTGACTATACGAATTACAACGAACAAGCCAATGGAGCCTTAAAACTGACGCTAAAAGACACGACACGTATTTTGACGGAATTATACAATGTAGCGATTTTATTGAAAACAGTCAAGTTATTAACGGATTTTGTATCCGATAAGATTCGGCGACTCGATTTGTCGGAGAAAAACGACGACGGTTCAAAGAAAACGAAATTGGAGTTGGATATGTTACGTGTATTGAAAACGAATTATACCTATTATATTGACTTGAATACCGCAATAGCAACTAGTTTGAAAAATGTGGTAGAACCGGCTCGCCGTTCACCCAATATGAAACTACAATCGTTTTTAAAACAATTGGCTATTCCGGGACAAAGCAATCCCGAAGACCCCGCAATGCTGATTGATATTTACGATAAATACATTTCAAGTATTCGTACACGAGTGAAACGCGATTATATAGAAAAGTATATGAATGTTGGAGTCAGTAATGTTCAATCCGCTTCAACGGATAAATCCGACGCGATGTTTTCGGGTGAAATGCCCGAAATTTATGTCTACATAAACGTAGTCAAAAAAGACGTATACGAGAAAAACGATAATCGCCGATGTATTATGAATGATGATCGAATTACCAATAATTTAAAACAGGTCTTGTATTCAAACACGATGTTAGACAATAGTTTTCCGGAAATGAATGCGTATCGTGATTTTATGTTTTTAGGAAACAATACACCAGAGACGGAAAACACCAAATCGGACAAGAAAAAACTACCGGAAAAAGGCCAACCGGAAAAACCACTACCGGAAAACGCGGACAAACAAAACAAAAACAAAAAAGACAAGGAAGATGACCTAGACGAGATGGAAGGTGGTACTAAACGTCGGACACATAAATATAGAGTGTATAAACATAGACATACTCGTAAACACTTATTCTAACTAGTGTTGTTTATTTTTTACGGAAGAGAGGCTTTCCATTCTCAAACGAACCTACTTCATCTCCGATTTCGTCATCGGCTAGAATTGCGTATATGGTTCCGTTTATTTCATTGGTAGTATAGTATCGTTTGCCCTTTATTTCGACTTCATATACACCTTCTTCTTCCTCGGTTTCCTCAGTTTCCTCAACTTCTACTTCTTCTGATTCTTCTTCCTCCTCTTCAACCTCGACCTCTTCTGATTCTTCTTCCTCCTCTTCGACTTCTACCTCGATCTCTTCTGATTCTTCTTCCTCTTCAGTCTCTTCTGCTTCGACTTCTTCGGTTTCCTCAACTTCTACAGTCTCTTCAACCTCAACTTCCTCGGATTCTTCTTCTTCAGTCTCTTCAACCTCAACTTCCTCGGATTCTTCTTCTTCAGTTTCCTCAACTTCTACTTCTACTTCTTCAGTCTCTTCTACTTCTACTTCTTCAGTCTCTTCGACCTCGACTTCCTCTGATTCTTCGGTTTCCTCAGTCTCTTCGACCTCTACCTCTTCGGTTTCTTCAGTTTCCTCAACTTCTTCAGTCTCTTCAACCTCTACCTCTTCGGTTTCTTCGACCTCTACCTCTTCAGTCTCTTCTACAACAACTTCTTTGGATGGGGGTGCTACATCCTCCTCCTCATCAATCGAAATACTAGGGACAATCTTATAGGTGATGTTTTCTTTTAATTCGATTTTGGATTCGGGTACATGTTCTTGTTTAATATGTATTTTTGAAAATCGATCAGTAAGAGTATCGACAGGAAGAGAATCGGCAACAAGAGTCTCCGAAACAAAGGAAACTGTTTGTTCCTTATACAAAGGAGCGCGATTGGCGTATCGTTCCATGATTTCGATATTTTGGCGATTCAGTAATTCAATCATCTTTCGTTGTTCACGGACTTTCTTCTTGGCTTCTTTGTATTTTTGCTCGAGTGCCACATACATGGGCATTTGTGTGAAAAACAAATAGTTTGCGCGATACACATCCATTTCTCCCATATCCGACAAATTATGTAATCCGGAATACATATTAGATAATTTTGATTGTTCAGTGTGGGAAGACATATTCGAGTTTGTAAACAAAGATTGGTTTATAATAATAACGGTAAGTACTGCTTGGGGTATATACTCAATAAAGGTAAAACGCTTTATATTGTTTTTATAAAGTGTTTTGGAGCATACATTCAATAATTTACTACGTCATTGTACATAGTATATTTGTTCAAAAACTTTATAGAAAACACCTACAATCGGGTATTTCGGATTCGGAAAACGCCTCGATTTTCGTCCAATTTTGGGGAAAAAGTGTATCTACGCAAATATAATACAATTGATGGCCATACCAAATCGAAGGGTAGCAAATGACTTTGTCTTTGGCGTATTCGTCGATTCGGTTCCGCGACAAACACGCGCCCCACCAACTAAACGTACTATTCGCTATAATATGATGATCACATTTCCCTATTATTAGTAATTGTTTCCAGTCCTCGTCCGGTTCCATCATATGAAACTCGACGGTCGTGGGTAGATTCCGGGCGAGTTGGGAGATTGTGTCGTATATATATTCTACATCGGATTGTTCATAAAACACGAAAAAGCGAGAGTATTGTCCATCGGGAATGGTATCGATGATATGGCGGGTTGCGCGTTCGTAGTATGCGCGCGACAATACTGGATGATAACACTGTTTCGATACATAATCACCAAGACGAAAATGAATACTCACCGTTGGCCGGTCGAATATGCCACGGTCAATTGCGTCGACTCTCGTTTTTAATGTATCAATGTCCAACAAATCATAAATTCGAGAGTATTCACGTTTAAAATACAAATAACTTTGGAAATATCCATGAAACAATATATTTTCCGTATCGGCGGGCATTTGGCAATAATCGTGTGGACAATGATACGCTTCGAATTGTTGTAGGGTGTCGTTGGGGATGAGTTGAGTCGCGTTGGTATATTTTTTCAACGAATACAAAAACGATTCCCAATAAGTTGGTCTGTCGGGTTTGTCGGACATCGGTTCCTGCATTTTCACATACGGGAATATGAATGGGTTTTTGTGACGTATACTATAGGCAATAATAGCAAATATCTGAAACAATTGATTTCCTAATCCTCCCATTAAATTACACGTAATCATACTAAAATGTCGGGAATGACTAAATACTATATTAGTCGAATAAAATAGTATTTGAAACGCAACGAATAGACCAAATTGTTCGACCGATATAGATGCAATCAGAATTACAAGCCTATACCAGTCGTATCGTTATCCCTTTATGAAAGCCCGAATTTGTTTCGTATAATACTGGCTTTGCTCGGCCCCTGTTGTTTCTCACTTTGACGTTTCACTTTATAGACTCCCGAAACGGCGTCGGTGCTTTTATTGATTCCGTAGATATTCATAATCATATCTTCGTTGTCTTCGTGTAATTCGGGTAAAATCCGCGTTAATGGTTTATCAATGACCAACATTAAATGTTCGGTTTTCAACAATTTACGGTATTCTTGTATGGTCAAGTTTCCGTAATATTTGTCGAGTAAGTAGTATGGGTTTGGCGCGGGTTTGATATTTTTCTTACATTCATATACCTTGCTGTAAATTTGGTTGAGCAATTGATATCTCTCGAATTTCGTGGAATCATCAATGTTTTCTTTCATCAAATACGCAACAGCGCATTCTGGACGGCAAAACGAACCATATCCATATATAGTGTCGTCCATTTCATATTTCGGAATGAGACATGGTGTATTGTCGAAATCATAGGTACACCAAAAACACGCAGCCTTCTTATCCATTTGGATTGCGTTCTTATACAATTGGATTTTCAACATTTTGAGTTTGGCGTTGATGTCTTTTATATTGGTTGTATCGACACCTTCATCTGTTGTAAATTCGCGGTTTAATTCGGTGATGGTTTCCGCTGGATTCACCATACAACATTTACACAACTGTTTGTATTGTGTTTGTTGTGTATTGGGTTGGTCAACGGTGGATGTCTCTTCGCCGAACGTAGTGAATCCCTGTGAATCATTATAGGTGAGTACTTCGGGTGGGACATCGGGATTGTATTCTAATGGATCGGTCATCATACGACTGAGTTTGGTATTGTAGTCGTTTAAATCGTTCATTGAACATTTCAGATGTAAAATAATGTTGGAAACGGTAGCCGTTGCGTTTGCGTTTTCAGTATTGCGCAAAATGAGTTTTCCCCCTCTTGGCTTTCTTCCCCGTTTTTTCCCGCCATTTTCTTGAAAATCGGTGGATATAGCTGTGCCGGTTGTAGATGTTCCGGATATAGTTGCGGTATTGTTATTTGTCTCTACAGAAAGTGTATTTTCGAGAGTCGTTTCATAGGAAACCAATCCCTGGATGGTTGCTGGTGAGTCTATCGTGTCTATAGTATCTGGAGCGGCCGGTATGGATTCGTCAGGCAAAACTGCTTTCGACGCGGCTTTCTTTGTGCTTTTTCGTGCGGGTTTACTCATTCTAAAAATATGTTTTGCGGGGGGATATTTTAGTTATTTTTCGTAAAAACTTTAAGTTGTTTTGAAATATGTTATACCACTATACCACTACATATATATTGTATGTGGTTATACTCTCGAAAATATATATTTACATCTACGTAGATGGTATAACACAACCGGCATTATGACTGAGTTATAGAATTGCGACTGTATTTTATATAATATATAATCTATATAAACATATCGATTGTATGACGTATAATATAACATAATACAACAAGTATGGATTCAGATAACCAAACGATTATTTCAGATATAACTGATATTTCTAGTGCGATTTCGTTTAATATGGATGAAAAATTGGTAGAAACCAAACAAAAAGTAGAAGATGAACTTAATAAATTAACTATGGACACTCTCAAAGAAAAAAGCAAGGATTTTGGAATAAATGGAAGTTATCGTATGAAAAAACCTGAATTGGTGGATTCGCTTACCACAGAATTTATGAAAATGGTTCCGATTCTAAAAGAGAAAAAAAACAATGAATTGAAAAATATTTGTAAATATCACAATATAAAAATAACAGGAACAGTAACCAAAAAAGAAAGTCTGATATATCAAATTCTCACATTTTATGCTACAAATCTAAAGTTTCGGTTAGATGATATTCCAATAACACACGCAACAGCAGAGCAAATGCCGGTCGATACTGTAAAAAAAGAGTCACTTCCCCCACCAGTTCAAGAATTAAGTCTTATAGAACAATTGGAAAAACAACGCCTAGAAATTGAAAACAAAATAAAGGAAGAATCCGACCGAAAAAGAAAGAAGGAAGAAGAAGAAAAACAACGTCTAGAGGAAGAAGCCAAAAAAAGACAAGATGACGAAAAGAAAAAGGAAAAGGAAGAAATGAAAAAGAAAAAACAAACCATTCCCAAAAATGTGCGCATTATTGTTTGGAACAACTATATTGGTGAAGATATCATAAAACACAAATGTTTATGTTGTAAAAAGGTTACCATTTCAAATACAAATTACGAAGTTGGGCATGTATTGAGTGAAAAAAATGGAGGAACACACGAAATAAACAATTTGCGTCCAATTTGTTTTGCGTGTAATCATTCTATGGGAACAGAAAATATGATTGATTTTGTTGTAAAATTTGGATTGTATATCGGATAAAATCATATGAACATACTGATAGGTTGAGAAAAATAATGGCGAATAAAATAATGTTATACCACTACATACAACACATATGTGGTGATACTCTCGAAAATATATATCTACATCCGTCTAGATATACGATTATAGTCGGATGCGTTCATCAAATAGTGGATATACATCGCGGTCGTGTGTAATGATAATAATACATTTCTTGTATTTGCGGAAGGATTCGATAATGCCGAGTAATTCTTGTTTGAGTTTTAAATCGAGAGCGTTGGTAGGTTCATCTAAAATGAGTATTTGAGATGGGTTGATTAAACCGCTGATAATATTGACGACCTGGCGTTGCCCCCCGGACAAACTTTCGCCCAACGTGCCGGCCTTTTTCGATTGGATATCGATGTCTCGGTATAACTCTTGAATTGCGGGATATTTCATAATAATATCCAAATATTCTTTACACAATACGGAGTCTTTACATCCATACATCATATTTTCAATAACAGACAGATTAAACAATTTCGCGGATTGATTCACATAGGTGATGTTTTCGCGAATATATTCCGGAGCAATCTCTCGAATATTTACTCCATCAATATAAATGTTGCCTTCCGAATAATCGTGTAGTTTCAACAACAATTTCATGATGGTGGATTTGCCCTTTCCAGACATTCCCGTTAATCCGACTACTTTCCCGGGTTTGTCGGTGCGTAGCGTCAAATCCAAATTTTGGAACAAATAGGTTTCCGATGTTTGGTATTTATACGACATTTTTTCGAACCGGATTTCGTCGAAGGCTAATGAAACGGGACGATACTTTTTTATTTTTTGATCGGAATAGTTTCCTTTTACGTCTTCGAAACTTTTCAACACATAATTAATTCGACCGTGAAATTCCATGAATTGCGGAATGGTTTGTAAAACGTTGGTTAATTTTTCGCGATACAACAACAAAATCGTAAAGAAGGCGATGAATGTCTTGGTATCAACTCGACCTTTCGTTTTGAGTTGGATTAAATACCACAACGCACCAAACAAAATAATATAAATAAACATTGTCACTGTGGTTTGACGTTTGGATGTTTCATACTGGAAATCCGCCGAGGTTTGGATACATTTTTCGGCGCGTTCGTTGTGGGTCGCGATTTCTTTCTCGGATTGTCCGCGGTATATGATTTTATCGAAATTGTTGAAAATATCAATCACGTCCATTTCGTTGCGATTTAGATGCGATTCGTAAATGTTTTTGTAATACATGAGCGATGGCCAATTAAACGCTACGTATAAAGCAACTATCATGTTGGATAGTAAAAAGGTAGCACCAAGTTCAACGTTTTTGTATAAAAAGTATCCTGAAATGATAATGACAAATGCCGCGTCGGAAATGACCCATGAAATTAAACTAGTGATAATCGATGTTGCGGCATAAGACACGCGATTAATAGGAGAATTGTATTTCATCACATTTTGTTGGGTAAGTTCTTCGTTATTTGACCGCATGATATATTTGAAAAACTCGATACGCATCCACGGAGTCAGTTTGGTTAACAAGTGGATTTGGAAACGTTCGTTGATGGTATATAACATAAAATAGATGATGGAGACGCCGATGAAAAACTTGTACTGTAAATATACGTTGGAATATTGTTTGTGTTCCATCGAATCAATAATGGTGGAAGTGATACTGGAAATGAAATTGGTTTGAAGAATATTCACGATAAATATAATGACAATAATCCCCAAAAACACGTATTTTTCTTCGTAAAAAAATCGATAAAGGAGTTGAAAGACGATATTGTCGTTTGAAATGGGCGGCGGTTGGTCTTCTTCGCTCATATCCTCTTTTTTTTTCGGAACTTCGGATTCAAACTCTTTCGAACTAGCCAATGGCACTCGCGTTTCGCTCAAAGACACTTGCGAACTCGCGTTTCGCTCAAAGGCACTTGTGCTTCGCTGGTCGCCTGACTCTATTCGAATATCTTCTTTATCTTGTTCGCGTATAGAATTTTTCATAGAGTCTACTTCGTAAAAGGGTGTTTGTGAAATCACACTCACCATAAAAATATACAGTATCTATACAAAAAAAGGAACACTTAGTTATTTATTGTTTTATATGTATACCTAAATAAAGAGGTGTTTATAGAATGTATACAGTCAACTTCTAATACATGCAAGAGAATATACCCTGGATTGAAAAATATCGTCCATTACATTTCGACGATATCGTGTTGGACCCCTTCAATCGCTTGTTGTTCCGAAATATATTAACCGACGGATATTTCCCCAATTTATTGCTCTATGGTCCCCCCGGCACTGGCAAAACCACTACCATCGTGAATCTCATCAACGAATATAGTGGCAACGAATACAGTCGAGGAACGCAACAAAACACGCAATTCGGTAAAAGCAAAGAAAACGTCATCCATCTGAATGCTTCCGATGAGCGCGGTATCGATATCATACGCTACCAAATCAACCAATTCGTCAAATCCAAACATTTGTTCGAAACCGGCCTGAAATTCGTCATCCTCGATGAAGTAGATTATATGACGAAGAACGCGCAACAGGCGTTGAAATCGCTCCTTCAGACGTGTAGGTCGAATGTGCGGTTTTGCCTGATTTGTAATTATATCAGTAAAATCGACGAATCACTCCAACACGAGTTTTGTTGTGTCCGGTTTAATCAGTTGCCAGTGAAGGATATTTACACGTTTATTCGCCAAATCACGGATGCCGAAAAGGTAATGATTACGCAAGAAGATATAGAAACAATACAATTGAATTACCAATCGGATATACGTAGTATGATTAATTTCATTCAGTTGAACGCTACGTCGTTTCAGCCGGATGGGTATGGAAAACTCATCCAATCCAAAATCGTACGGGGGGAGAATTGGCGTCAATTACACGATTTATTGGCGTCGAACGCAGGGAAAGATGGCGTTTTCGACGCCGAAAAATACATTCATTATATCAGCGTTCATTTCAATATCGACAAACGGAATATTCTAAATATGTATTTTAACTATGTGTTGCGGACATATCCCGAAATTGTGAACGAAGCCTGGCTCACGATTGCTGAGAACGTCGTTCATACTACCGATGACGTAGAAATCAAACACGTATTGAGTTATTTTTGTGTGAATTTGACGGAATATTATCAGAATTTACTACGTAAATAGTTCGAAATCCTACGAACGTTGTTCTCCAGATTTCTTCACACCCGTCTAACAACTTCATGATCGGTTGGTATCGCGGTTCGTTGAGATTCGTGTTCGATATACTGTGCGATTTTGTTTCGAATGATATAGACGGAGGATATAGTCAAGAGTGTGATTTCGGTAGAACTGCGTACAATCATGGGGGTGTCATTGGATTGGACGCTATAATATATCCACATACTGGACGACGCGATACTCAACATACAAAAAATCAATGACAGACTATTTGTGCTTTTATTTTTGTATATAAGAAACATAAAAATAAAACGCCCGATAACAGACAACGAAGTTGCTGTGTATGGAATGATGCGTAAATCTTCGTTCTTCATATATACAACAAACAATTTTCATTCGATATATCGCGTTGGGGATATATCGAAAATAGGGTGTGAAGTGTTATACTACTACATCAGTGTTGTGTGTAAAATAAACACTCATTCGGTCTTTTAATTGCTTCATGAAATCAGTAGGAGGGGTTTGAATTGCAGTAGGGTCATATAAGCCATTGGTAGTAGCAACACAATATTTTTCATTGGATATATATGTATCATTCTTCGTATCGGGTGCTAAATTGGTTTTTTTGGGACACCGAATCGGTATTTTGCTCGAATGGTCAATCGTCTTTGTTAATAAAGATGTACGAGCGAGTTTCTCGGATTCATTTTTTTGTTGAGGAAACGCAATACCGATAGAATACATATATACTCTCTGTACACATTTTTTTTAGTTGATAAAATACAAAATTGAAAGGGATTTAAAAAGACGACCTCACATCTATATATCCTACCAAAATTATTAATATAACTAACTTAAAGAACTACTATCAAACGACAAAATGACATCTATTGACGACGAATGGAAACATTTCATACAATCGCAATCTTCTGCCGGATTTTCACTGAATGACTCTCCGGATGTGTTTGTGAAGTATTCTGGAGGCGAAGCCGGAGGAATACGAGGAAACTCTAGAGAACGAAGTTCGTCGGAGTTTGCGCCGTTTCGCTCGGAGATTGGGTCTACTCGCAAAAAAAAGATTCCTGAAAAAACGGTATCGGTTTCATTACCGCCGCCAATCAAGGTACATGAAGACGTGGAAGACGACGAAGAAGAGGAGTGTGTAGTGAGTGAGCGACCGAATCTCCCGTTGTTAACTACCAACGAATTGTATATTTCGACCAAAACCAAAGTGTTGTTTTTAAACCAAGAAATCGATATCAAGCGCGTTTTCTGGGAAATCCCAGTGGAAGAATACTGGAAACCGGTGGAATGTGTTGTGAAAAAACAAATGAAAATTGTCTCTAAATCCCCGGAAGAATACGATGAAATCGTCGAAAAACTCAAAAAAATACCGTATTATACCGAAAATATAATCAAACAAATCAACAATCCGACAGCACGACGTATCAAATTCAAAGACGAACGCAAAATCACTGTCGGTATTTCGAAAAAAGATATTATGAATTGTCGTGGAAAAGTGAAAAACGCATTTTATAATTGTTTCGCCATTATTGTCCGATTTCGTTATGAAGGGTCGTTTCGCGAAATTCACGTGAAAGTGTTTAATACGGGAAAACTCGAAATACCGGGAGTATTAAACGCGGAAATTCTCGATATTATGCGCAATTTTATCTTGCGATTACTCCAACCCTACACCGAAACACCCATTGCGTTTGTGGAATCCAAAACCGATGACAATGTGCTCATCAATTCCAACTTCAATTGTGGGTTTTATATTCATCGCGAGAAGTTGTTTAGTATCTTGCGTAGCGAAAAATACGGCATTGAAACGTCGTATGACCCGTGTATTTATCCAGGAATCAAGTGTAAGTATTATTTCAACAACGACATCGGATTCACCGAAGAACAAACGGGTAAAATCACCGTGGAAGATCGAGGCCAGAAAATGTGCGAATTGGGCAACAATAAAAAATACACGGAAGTCTCGTTTATGATTTTCCGAACGGGCAGTTGTTTGATTGTTGGAAATTGTTCCGAGAAAATACTCTTGTTTATCTTTGAATTTATTAAACAAATGTTGATAGATGAATATAGTATCATCGCCGTTTCACACGATGACAGCGCAACGAAAGTGAAAAAAACCAAATTACGCAAGAAGTCTATCAATGTATCGGCCAATTATCATACGTCGATTTCTGTCTAAATAGAGATCGGAAGTCTAAATCCTAACCTAAAAATATAAAAAACAAAAACAGATATCTTATACACTTGTATTTCTTTTTCTTGTACTTTGTTTTTTACCGCCGGTTCTTCTTCTTGTAAGAGAACGTTTGGAGGGGGTTCTCGGTTTGGAAGGTGTTTTCGGTTTTGAGGGGGTTCTCGGTTTGGAAGGTGTTTTCGGTTTTGAGGGGGTTCTCGGTTTGGATGGCGTTTTCGGTTTTGATGGCGATTTCGGTTTGGAGGGGGTTTTCGGTTTCGTTACGATTTTCTCCATTTTGCATAATTCTTCCTCGGTATTACAGACATCTTTTTTGACAAATCCATATTTTTCATAAAAGGGAATTGCCGTAGATACTGATTTCAGTTTTATTTTTCGAATAAATAATATATCACATAAATGATGAATCGTTTTAATCAATATATCCCCAGCGTATTTTATACCTGTATGCGAACAAATGACATCAATATACATGGAATTATCTTTTTCATTAAATTGGATTAACGCAAACCCAAATATATTTCCGTTTGGTAATATCTTCGTATGGATGGACGAGATAGCAACGATTGCGTCGGCCGTTTCAAACGCGTCTTCGATATATTCCGGATTCAATCCCTTACATAAAAACCCGGAATGTTTGATCACTCTATTCATATAGGTAGTCAAGTGACGATACGTATCCTGTTTATCGTCTTCATTCGGTAAAGAAAACGCGTCATTCATTTCGACGATGGTATGGATTTCGTCTAACTGATTTGTACTATTTGGGTTAAAGTACACATAGGAGGTAGTATGTAGGTTTTTTAGGTTGAATTTACCACTCATATATAATAATAAAATATAAGTTGTATGCCCCCGAATCATCACGGTAGAAGGATCATATCGGTGGAAAATATCCCATAGACGATTCTTGTTCTATATCCACATTTTCCCAAATATGCGCTCGAATGTTGTCGGGTAACAACACCGGTTTTTTTTCATATAAAGCGTGAAATGTTCCTTTGTATTTAGGGGTTTTGACAAAAGGTAACAATGGATATTTTAGATGTAAATGGAATTGTTTTTGGATATTTTCGAGAGTATTCTCGTAATTATCTCGTAAATCTTCGTATCGTAAAAAGAAGAAACGATTCGTAGTATCACTCGATACTTTGTCGAGTAAATACTTGTTTTTCATACGTCGTAATTCAAAAAGGTTGCGGTATCGTTCTTTGGTCAACCAATTGCGGTCTTCCATGATTTCCATATGTTTCTTCGGCGGTTCTTCGTAAATACTATAGAATTCACATGATAGGAATCGTTCAATCGGCTCTCGATTTTCGGGAGGAACGTGATGTTTCCGTTTAAAAAAACTATCGACCCATTCTACTGGATCACGTACAATACAAATCGTCAACAGTTCTGCAGGGGGTATACTATCGATGTGTATCATTTGTTTTTCGTGAAGACTCATTTGTTCTGGCGGAATTTCGAGAGTATCGCGAAACTCTCGATTTCCGAAAAAATGTTTCTCGCCTTTCACATAGGATATATGGAAGTTTTGTAATATGGCGTGTTGTAGAAAATGGGTACCGCTACACCGTTCGCCTAAAATAGTGAAATATCGAATATCCGCCATGTTCTATGATTCCAACCTATAAAAAGCGAGAGTATTCTTTTTTCATCCGTTTAGACATTATACAAACATCCACTTTACAACATCCACAATTGTTTTCCAACCTTCTGATTTTCCATAATCACTATCCACCATTTCGCTAAATGTTTTCCCCGAAAAATAAACAATTACTACCATACATTTTTCACGCACGACCGATTCGTCGGGTATTTTGGACTGTTTCATTGCCTTTTTATACGACTTGAACATCGTTTCCAACAAAAGGATATATTCTGGGTAGGTCATTGGACATTTTTCTTGGATAACTGGAATATATTTCATGATTTCGAGAGTCGACTCTCGAATATTTGTATTATCAAACGCCAATATCAACCATTTCTGTAAATGTTCATGCGCCAAATCGATACGTTGTAAGTATGTAATGTCTTTTCGATCTATCCAAAGTATGGTTTTGGTGAAGGAACAGATATTCTCCAACATCATTTTCCAATGGGAATCTTCGGTATGTGGATGATTCATCGAGAGTATGTTGCTAAACATATTCTGTTGATGCGAACTGTTGGTCGTGATTCCGTTGGGGGCATACACATCCGTAAGTGTTTTGTCATACACAAACAATATCGCGTCCATATTGTCTAAATTATGGAGACTATTCGTTCGATTCATTTGTTCAATGTATTCTAAATAACAATAGATGCCCTTTTGGGTATAACATCCAGCCGATTCTACGTTTTTTGTGATTAAAAATGTGATTTTGTAAATATGCGCTAAAGCGTTTACCCCGATTTGGAAGACCGATGTTGCGTTTTCTAATTGTGGGATGATTTCCGACGAATTGACTAAATGGATGTATTCCATCAATAACAATATGTACTTTTCAATCAATTCGGCTTGGATTTTCATATGGTAGGGGTTGTTTATATACTATCTATTCTGCAAAGAAATCCGCAAAGTATTCAGGAGTCCTATCGCCTATAAACTCTATGACCAATAAGCCCGAATGGCGATAGGGCTTATGGACTTAGAAAAATTGATTTGCTTTTTATTTTGTAATCTATCTACAAATCATTCGTATACTATTCAACAAAACACTCTCTAACTCTAACTCTAAAAATGTCCTATTCAAGAACTCAACAACAAACCACACGCGATAGTGTTCGTCCTTCGCATGCTGTTGGCTGTGTTACTCGTAGTCAAAAAGCACGCCTTGATGCTGAATTCAGAGAACGTTGGATGGC
>Ga0078894_10001957_pt1 | contig 15451 bp, 9 predicted proteins | sample LauGreSu1BDMLBSD_2_FD_67506 | JGI IMG/M metagenome (GOLD analysis project Ga0078894, IMG submission 67506) | Freshwater lake microbial communities from Lake Michigan, USA - Su13.BD.MLB.SD (version 4) (version 4) | ecosystem: Environmental > Aquatic > Freshwater > Lake | place: Lake Michigan, USA... | reverse complement strand
GCTGCTTGGGCGGCCATGAGTTGGGAGAACCGAGCGGCCATCTTTTTAAAAGCGGCCGATCTTATCGCCACCAAGTACCGCCCTTACATGACGGGTACTACCATGCTGGGGCAAAGCAAGAATGCTTTTCAGGCCGAGATCGATGCGGCTTGCGAGTTGATCGATTTTTTACGTTTTAATGTTCATTATCTCTCCGAGATCTATAAGCAGCAGCCTGCCAGTGCGCCCGGTATTCATAACCGGATGGAGTATCGCCCGCTCGAGGGATTTGTACTGGCCGTATCGCCTTTTAACTTTACAGCCATAGGGGGGAACCTGCCAACCGCTCCTGCCCTTTGCGGCAATGTGGTGGTTTGGAAATGCGCCAATACGCAGGTCTATTCAGCGCAAATGACCATGCGAATCTTAAAAGAGGCAGGGCTACCCGACGGTGTGATCAATTTAATTTATGTGGATGGTGCCACGCTTGGTCGTGTTTGTTTTAATCACCGCGAATTTGCCGGCGTGCATTTTACGGGTTCTACCGGGGTATTCAATACTATGTGGGAGACCATTGGTAAGAACATGGCCCGATACCGCAGCTATCCTCGAATTGTGGGAGAAACCGGCGGTAAAGATTTTGTGCTCGCACATCGCTCTGCCGACCCCGATGTATTGGTAACGGCCCTGCTGCGTGGCGCTTTTGAATACCAGGGACAAAAATGTTCGGCTGCCTCGCGTGCCTACATTCCTTCCAATATAGCCGACGAGGTCAAAAAGAAGTTGGTAGCCGGTCTCAAGAGTTTTAAGATGGGATCTGTAGAGAACTTCTCTAATTTTATCAATGCGGTGATCGATCAAAAAAGCTTTGATTCCATAAAGCGCTATATAGACCAAGCTAAAAAAGACCCAAAGTGCATTATACTGGCAGGCGGCAAATGTGATGATAAGGAAGGATTCTTTGTACAACCCACGTTGATCGAGACCAAAAATCCTAAGTCACTTACCATGTGCGAAGAGATCTTTGGCCCGGTACTCACTATTTATGTTTATCCTGCAGGTAATTTTGAAAAGGCCATGGAGTTGGTCGATACCACTTCTCCGTATGCCTTAACAGGCGCTATTATTGCGCAAGATCGGTCTGCCGTTGAGCGGGCCACCGAACGTCTTCGTCATGCCGCGGGCAATTTTTATATCAATGACAAGCCCACCGGAGCGGTGGTAGGGCAGCAGCCTTTTGGGGGCGGAAGGGCTTCGGGTACTAACGATAAGGCCGGCGCCATGCTAAATTTATATCGCTGGCTAAGTGCCCGCACGATCAAAGAGACGTTTGTTCCGCCTACCGATTATCGTTATCCCTTTATGGCAGAGGAGTAAACAGTAGGATACAATTGTGATACAATAATGAATTTTATCGAGCTAAACGCATCATAATTATCAGAAGTGAAAACCCAGATCAATAATCAAGCACTCTTAACGATCATCGATCAATTGGCCGATCAGTTAGTAGTGGCCTATCCCGATTCTTCAAATACCGTTTTGGTAGGAATACAACAGGGTGGGGTCATTGTCTCTAACCTTATCGATAAAGCCATTCGGAATAAGATCGGTAATAATAAGACTTCTTATTTGCCTTTTGAGCATGGTCAACTCGACATCACTTTTTACCGAGATGATGTGCGCAATAAGATTCTGACCCCCGATACCATGCATCTTCCCTTCTCGATCGAAGGAAAGACCGTTATCTTGGTCGATGATGTCTTATTTACCGGTCGCACCATAAAGGCGGCCCTGGATGCTTTATTTGATTATGGCCGTCCCGATCGGGTCAAACTTTGTGTGTTGGTAGATCGCCCGGAACATCGCCAATTTCCTATTCAAGCCGACCATGTAGGAAAGGTCATTCACACTCAACGCAATGATAAACTGAAACTTAGCGTAAACGACCAGGGTCAGGCCGAGCTGCTATTGATAACTGAGTAAAATGCCTTAATTTTGCTTTTTAATGCAACTATCCACCAAACACCTGCTGGGCATTAAAAATCTCAACTCGCAAGACATTTCCCTTATTCTCTCTACGGCCGAACAATTCAAAGAAGTACTGCAGCGTCCCGTAAAAAAGGTGCCCTCCCTAAGAGAGGTAACTATCGTGAACCTTTTTTATGAGAATTCCACCCGTACCCGCATTTCTTTCGAGTTGGCCGAAAAAAGACTTAGTGCCGATACGATCAATTTTGCCGCCTCTTCTTCTTCGGCTGCAAAAGGAGAGACCTTGCTCGATACGGTCAACAATATCCTATCGATGAAGGTCGATATGGTGGTGATGCGTCATAGTGCCAGTGGGGCACCGCATTTCTTGGCAGAACATATACCTGCTGCTATTATCAATGCCGGCGATGGCATCAACGAACATCCCACGCAGGCCTTACTCGATGCGTTTTCGATTCAAGAAAAGACGGGTTCCCTGCAAGGCCGAAAAGTGGCTATTATTGGAGATATCATGCATTCCCGGGTGGCGCAAAGTAATATTTATCTGCTCAAAAAAATGGGAGCCGAAGTTGTGGTCTGTGGTCCACCCACACTGATCCCCAAGCATATCGCCACGGCGCTGGGCGTATCGGTCTGTTATAATATCAAAGAAACACTTGCATGGTGTGATGTCGCCAATGTGTTGCGGATACAACTTGAGCGACAAAACCAGGTCTTATTTTCATCGCTACGCGAATACAATATTGCCTATGGCATTAGTCGCCAATTACTCGACAGTTTGCATAAAGAGATCGTGATCATGCACCCGGGGCCTATCAACAGGGGTGTTGAACTGAATAGTGATGTGGCAGACAGTAAGCAATCTATCATTTTGCAGCAGGTAGAGAATGGGGTGGCCGTACGTATGGCTGTTTTATACCTGCTTTCCGGTCGCACCGCACAAGCCTGATCTATTTAAAAAAATTATATCGCATGCAACGCATTTGCCTTTTTCCCGGAACTTTCGATCCGCTGACCTTGGGTCATGTGGATATTATTAACCGGGCACTGCCGCTCTTTGATAAGATCGTGGTGGGTATAGGTCTTAATGCGGCTAAAGCGCCCATGTTCTCTGCCGAGCAGCGTCTGCACTGGGTCAGTGAGATCTATGCCAACGACAGCAGGGTAGAGGGAGCGGTTTACGATGGTCTAACGGTTGACTATTGTAAAAAAATTGGTGCTCATTTTATATTACGTGGCATTCGCTACGTAAGTGATTTTGAGTACGAAAAAACGATCGCCGATGCCAATCGCACACTGGATAAGACCATCGAGACCATCTTTTTGACCGGTGAACCAAAGTATACTTCCGTGGCCTCGACCATTGTACGGGATATCCTTAGAAACAATGGGGATGCCTCTCCCTTTTTACCCGATACTGTCTGGGCTTCGTTGCGCAAGTAGTAAGATGTCCTTAATGGTGCTATAGGTGTTTTGAATATAGGGCTCCAGGTCCTTTTGGGATACCCATCTTAGTTCGGATATATCCTCTTCTATCTGTGGCGTCAATGTATGCTTATCGCTGGTCTTCATTTTAAACCACTGGACTTGCTTTAAATACAGTTGATCTTTCTCTTTATAGCAATACGATGAAGAACCGATCTTACCTATCAAGGTCAAATTTTTGAGACCGGTTTCTTCGATCACCTCGCGCAGGGCACAATCGATTAATGACTCTCCCGGATCTAATTTCCCTTTTGGCAGATCCCATTTTCCTCTTCTGAAGATGAGTAAGATATCGTTATCGTCGTTATAAACTACCCCGCCTCCGGCTTCAATGGTCTTAGCGGGTGCCAGCAGGGTTTCGAGTAATTTCTCCAGGTCGTGATAGAGAAAAAAGCAAGGATAATCTCCGGGCTTATCAAGTAATTGCCAACAGGTGGAAAGGGACTCATGGGAGAGGTCTCTTAGAAAGATCGCATCGTTTTGTTCGGATTTTTCCTCGAGGATCTCATCGAGGTTAGTGCATAAAAAAACGGGGTGTGAGGCAAAATATAACTGTAAGATCATATCGATAGATTATTAATGTATTCAGGATAAGGTTTGCTATTTTTGAACCATGACGGATGCCAAGATCATTGCCGAAAAACTTTTACAAGTTAAAGCTGTAGCTCTTAAACCTCAAGGGTTTTTTACCTGGGCCAGTGGGTGGAAAAGCCCTATTTATTGTGATAATCGAAAGGTGCTCTCTCATCCCTACGTGCGAGATTTTATTAAATCGGAGCTTTGCAACGTATTATTTGAGCAATTCGAAGCAGCGCAAGGGCTGGCAGGGGTAGCTACCGCAGGTATTCCTTGGGGAGCCATGGCGGCCGATCAACTTAAATTGCCCTTTGTCTATGTTCGTCCCAAGCCCAAGGAGCATGGTTTAGGTAATCAAATTGAGGGAGATTGTCAGCCAGGTCAAAAATGGGTGGTTATCGAAGATTTGGTGTCTACGGGAAAGAGTAGTTTGCAAGCTGTTGACGCGTTATTGGCGAACGGCGCTGAAGTAATCGGCATGGTGTCCATCTTTAATTATGGCTTTCCAATATCTCAGCAAGAATTTGAGAAAAGATCCATAAAATATTATTCTTTAACAGATTACACTTCTTTTCTTTCCCTTGCTCTTGAAAAGGGTATCATTACGGAAACAGAACGTTCTATCTTGGATGAGTGGCGAAAAGACCCTGCTGGCTGGGGTAAATAATACAATCCTTCTCTTAAACTTTCTCATAATTTACTGCTCTAATTTGAGCAACAAAACAGGGCATAAACCGTTATTTATCAAATAATTTATCAAGGTTTTGCTAATTTTGAAGGCCCTTCAACCGACTACATCCAATGGCATTTTCTCTTTTCAGAAAGTTCATCTTTTCCCTTTGTTTACTGATGTTGACTTTCGTGGGTGTTGCTCAAGATTTCTCGAACAAGGGTAGGGAGTTTTGGATTCCCTATTCATTTCATGTTGGTATGAATTCCGGTACCGGATCCGGAGTTTCCATGACCCTCTACATTACTTCTGATGTTGCTACCACCTATACGGTGGAGGCCTTTGGTGCCGCTGGCCCTCCGATTCAAACCGGAAATATCGCCGTTGGACAAGTTGTAACCTGCGTTATTCCCAATACTTACTTTGTTCCGGGTTGGGGTCCTTTTAATAATAAGGCCATTCGCGTAACAGCCGAAAGACCGGTAGTGGTTTACTCTTATATAACGCAAAGTGCCGTTAGTGGTGCCACCTTGTGTTTGCCCACTAATGTACTGGGCAATGAGTATTACTCGATGAACTATACCCAGGTTTCTAACGAGAATAATTCCAATTCCTATTTTACCATTATCGCTGTTGAAGACAACACCACTGTTGAGATCACGCCCTCGGCTGCCACAACCAATGGATGGTCCGCCGGATCGGTTAACACTATCACGCTCAATAGGGGACAGATCTACCAGGTGTTGGGAACAGTGAGCACTATTCCAACCGGTGGATTATTTACCGGTGTAGATTTAACGGGATCAAAGATCAGGTCGGTGGCCTCCGGAAATTCTTCTTGTAAGCGTATCGCCGTTTTTTCCGGAGCCGGCAAGATTCGTATTGGAGCTAACTGTTCTAATGCTAACTCATCAGATAACTTATATCAGCAACTTTATCCATCGGCCTCTTGGGGAAAAGATTACCTGACCGTACCTAGCTATAGTCGTCCCAACAATTTTTACCGTGTTATAAAAAGAGACCCCGCCACCAACGTATATGTCAATGGTGCTCTGATTCCGGCCTCCTCATTTGTTAATAATAGCTATTACGAATTCTCCGGAGGCGTACCTAACCGCGTTACCTCCGATCAGCCCGTTTCGTTATCACAATATTTTACCACGCAAGGTTGTTCTGGCAATCCCTCGCCTTATGATCCGGATATGATCGTCTTAAATCCAGTTGAGCAGAATATCTCCAAGGTAACGCTGGTTAGTTCTAACCTGGTCGCTACTCAAAACAGACAGCACCATATTCATGTAGTAATCCCTAATAGTGGAACGGGTATATCTTCATTTCGCTTAGATGGCAATCCGATTCCTGCCAACTCCTGGGTCGTCCACCCGCAAAATGCGGACTATTCCTATGCGTACCTGGCCAATGTGGCACAGGGATATCATACTTTAAGTTCCGACTCAGGTTTTAACGCGATGGCCTATGGGTATGCCAATGCCGAATCGTATGGATATTCTGCCGGTGCCAATGTAAAAGATCTGTATCAATTTATTTCTATTGAGAATCCCAATGCCTCGGTTAATTTTCCGGCCACTTGTATTGCCTCGCCGTTCTATTTTTCGATGACCTTTCCTTATCAACCCACTTCTATTACCTGGAATTTTGGTACGGCTCTCAATGGACAAGGATTAGCCAATGTTTCCATACCCAACCCTACACCCAGCTCTACTACAACCGTAAATGGCCGCCTCTTGTATGTATATCGTCTTCCAACACAATACACGATCAATACAGCAGGCATCTATCCCATAAAAGTATTGGCTACTAATCCTACTCCGGATGGCTGTGGTGGAGAGCAAGAGATCAATTTTGATCTGGAGGTCTTAGCAAGGCCCACGGCTAATTTTACTTTTTCCGGAACCTGCTTAGGTAACTCTACCCAATTTACCGATGCCTCAAATACCGGAGTGCGTCCTATTACTAGTGTTATTTGGAATTTTGGAGATAACAACACTAGCACTACTTCGAATCCAACGTATACGTACGCGGCAGCGGGAACATACAGCGCAACTTATTCGCTGATCACCGATATTGGATGTCGCTCCGATACGATCACTAAGCTGGTCACGATCAATACACTTCCAACCGGTACCTTGTCGGGTACCGCCACTACCTGTATCAATGCACCTGAGCCTACCATCACCTTTACCGGTTTGCAGGGAACAGCTCCTTATGTTTTTAGCTACAATATCAACGGCGGTGCAACGCTAACGGCTACTACCTTAAGTACTACCAATACCACAACCATCACCGCACCGACAAATACCCTGGGTGTTTTTCAATATAATCTCATTAGGGTAGGAGAGTCCAGTGCTGGTCAATGTAATCAGACCCAGAGTGGCTCGATCACCATTACGATCAATACTAATCCTACCGCACAGATAACGGGGAATGTGGATGTATGTAAAAATGCCCCCTCACCCAACATAACCTTTACCGGTGCCGATGGAAATGCACCTTATACATTCACTTATAATATCAATGGGGGAGCTCCTCAAACTATTTCATCCACGGGGACTTCTTCGTCTGTAGACTTGCCTGTTCCGACTTCTACGGTGGGAGCCTTTGTATATAATCTTACCGGGGTGGTCGATGTCAATAATACCGTGTGTAGTGGATCGCCCACAGGATCGGTAACGGTAAATGTAAACGCATTGCCAACGGCTACTATTGCTGGCACAACCGGGATTTGCTTGAATGCCACTCCACCTTTGGTCACCTTTACGGGTGCTGGTACGTCTGCTCCTTATACATTCTTTTATTCTATCAATGGTGGTGGCACTTTGAGTGTAACTACCACGAGTGGAAACAGTGCGACTGTATCGGTACCTACAGGTACCGCTGGCACTTATACGTATACATTGCTGAGCGTAACCGATGGAAGCGCCACTACTTGTTCACAACCCCAAACTGGAAATGCTTCTATAACTGTTTGGCCCCTTCCACAGGCTGCTTATTTGACCAGCACACCGGTTTGTCAGGCGGGTACGATCAGTTTTACAGATCAGTCGGTCGCAAATGTGGGTACCATAACAGGCTGGTCCTGGAATTTTGGAGATCCAGTCAGTGGGGGACAGAATAGTTCTTCTTTACAAAATCCTCTTCACTATTTTGCTACTCCGGGCACGTACACCCTTACTTTAGTGGTCACCACCAGCAATGGTTGCGTTAGTATAAATTCGGTGGCTCCTTTGACAGTTCATCCAAAGCCGCGTGCGGGTTTTATTATTCCCGAAGTTTGCTTGAGTGATACCTATGCTCAATACACTGATACCAGCTCGGTAACAGCACCCTCTACGATTACAGCCTGGTCTTGGAATTTTGGTAATCCCAATGCTACATCTCCTGGCAATCCCAACACCTCTACGCTGCAAAACCCACAGCATAGTTATACGGCAGTGGGCACGTATACAGTAACATTGGTTACGACTAGTAACCAGGGATGCGTCGATACGATACGACAGCAACTCACTGTGAATGGTAGTTTCCCTGTCGCTAATTTTTCTGTTAATAATCCTTCGACCCTTTGCGCAAATGATTCCGTTCGCATAACCAACAACTCTACGGTGTTGCCTGGCGTCATAACCAAGGTGGAGATCTGGTGGGATAATATTGGAGCTCCCGGCAGTGTATTTACCGATGACAATCCCTTCTTTGGCAAGGTCTACAGTTACCGTTATCCTAATTTCCAATCGCCACTTACTAAAACCTACCAGATCAAGTTTCGAGCCTATTCGGGTGGCGTTTGTATGCGTGAGGTAACGCAAAACATTACGGTAAACGCGGCTCCAAAGGTTCAATTCAATGCTATCCCTTCTATTTGCTTCGATGCTCCTTCTTATCAAATTACGCAAGCTTCAGAAATAGGAGGAGTGCCCGGAACGGGTATTTTCTCCGGAAATGGGGTAACGGCCGCGGGTGTATTTAGCCCTTCTGCAGTAGGAGCGGGCACTTACAGCATCTCCTATTTATTTACGTCCACAACAGGGGCCTGCAAAGACAGTCTTACGCGAAGCATAAAAGTTTGGCAGCGGGCTATCGCAGATTTTACGGTAACATCAGATCCGTTTTGCGAAAGACAACCCATTACTTTCACCTCTACCTCGACTTCAGCGGAAGGTACTCTAACTGGTTGGAGATGGGACTTTGCTGACGGTGCCGGGATCATCAGCACTACCTCTGCAGGTCCGTTAACGCGCACCTTTGCTACCTACGGCACCTACAATGTAAAACTGAATGTGATCACCAGTAACAACTGCGTGAGTGCCGATAAGATCATTCCTGTAATAGTAAAGCCCCTCGCAAGGCCTAACTTCAGCTTCCCAGCCATTAGTTGTCTGCCCAACGCCAATGTACAATTCACGAATTTATCTACTGTGCCGAACGCCGCCCCCAACACGCTTTCTTATGTGTGGGATTTTGGAGATCCGGCCAGTGGAATTGTCAATACTTCCACGGCGGTCGATCCGGCACACGTTTACGTAAATATGGGGCCCTATTCTGTTAAGCTAACCGCCACTACAGCCGATGGGTGCATACAGGATACTACGATTATTCTAAACACTCTTCATCCCCAACCCATCGCCTCTTTTACTACCGATGTCATTGATGTTTGTATCGGAGCTCCTTTCTTATTTACCAGCACCAGTAATCCTGCTGATGGCACCATTCAGTCTTACAGTTGGGATCTGGCCGATGGATCTACCCGCACGCTCAATAGTTTCTCCTATACCTATGCAGACACAGGTACGTATGTAGTAAGCCATTTTATCATCAATAGTTTTGGCTGTAAGAGCACGATCGCTACCAAGACCATTTATGTAAATGGCTATCCCGATGCCGATGCCGGTCCTGATAAGTTGATGTTGGAAGGAGGACAAGTACAGTTTACGCCTCCCAATAATTATCCGATGCCGGTTACCTTCGCCTGGACACCGATCACCTACCTTGACGATCCCACCCGGATCGATCCCATTGCCCGTCCTCCCGATGATATAACGTATTTGTTGACCGTTACCAGCAATAAAGGATGTAGTGACACCAGCAGTGTATTTGTGAAGGTCCTGAAAGATCCTCCCGTTCCTAATATCTTTTCTCCAAATGGTGATGGGGTACACGATACCTGGATTATTCCGTATTTGGATAGTTATCCAGGTTGTACCGTAGAAGTCGTTAATCGCTATGGCAATATTGTTTTTCGTTCTGTGGGGTATCCCACTCCCTGGGATGGTAAGGTAAAAGGAAAGGATGTACCGGTGGGCACCTATTATTATGTGATCGATCCAAAGAATGGACGAAAACGAAAAGCTGGTTATGTCGATATTATACGTTAATGCATGAAGAGCGCTTTTGCAAATAGAGTATTCTTGCTGTTGTCGGTAGCCTTTTGGCTCTTCCACAGTAGCTTGTCGCTCCATGGACAGCAACGTCCACATTACACGCAGTATGTGATCAATCCCTTTATCATCAATCCGGCTATTGCTGGGATCGATAACTATGGAGATCTGAAAATTGCTGGCAGAGATCAATGGGTCGGCCTTACCGGGGCTCCACGCTCTACCTATTTGACCCTGCATGCGCCCATTGGAAAAAAAGATTACCGTACCTCTTCCACCTCTTTTGCCGTACCGGGTAACAATCCGCGGGGAAGATCTTATTGGGAAAATTATACCGCGGCCGATCCGCATCACGGGGCTGGCATTAGTGTGATAAACGATCAGACCGGCAGTTTTAATTTCTTGTCGGCTAGTGCCAGTTATGCTTATCATATTGGATTAAACCCCACTACGAACTTATCGGCGGGTTTATCGGCGGGTGTTACGACTGTGCGCATTGACAGGACCCGTCATGATTTCTCTGGTTTTGGTGATCCAAGCGATCCTGCCTTTGGTTCGGTCACCACCGGCGAACTTCGAAAGCTCAGACCTCAAATGGCAGCCGGGCTTTGGCTCTATTCAAGAAACTATTTTGTGGGATTGGCGGCACAGAATGTGATTCCGCAAACCCTCAGTTTTGTGGATGATAATCCTTCGATCTTAACGAAGAGCAAGCTTATCCCTCATCTATTTTTGACAGCAGGCTATCGCTTTATGGTCGGAGAAGACTTTAATGTTACTCCTTCGATCATGACAAAATACATTCAGGGAAGCGCCAGCACGGCGATGGGTATTCAACCCGAGGGTAATATCAAGGTACAGTACCGCGATGATCTTTGGTTGGGGGGTAGCTATCGCTTTCGTGATGGTTTTGCCGGAATGCTGGGGTTGAATGTGAGTAATACCGTAACGCTTAGTTATGCATTCGAAAAATCGTTCAACACTAATATCTTACGCGATTTCAATAGCGGAACTCACGAATTGGTCATTGGTTTCTTACTAGGAAATAAATACAGTGAGGCATGCCCGCGCTGTTATTGATAAAGCGAGCTGCTATTACTTAAGACTTTCTACCCACGCTTTTAACGCCGCGATCTCTTTATCAGTAGACCGATAATACGAACTTTGTAAGGCTTGTAGGGCCAGTTGTGCGGGCGATCCATCAAATAAATGTCCTATCAGGTGATTGATCTTTTGTTCGCGCAGGGCCATACGATCGATCGCAGGCTTGTATATATGCTTTCGACCACTTTCTGTCCGCGATACCATTCCTTTGTCGAACATGAGTTGTAATAACTTAAGGGTGGTAGTATAACCCGTTTGTTTATATGCAGATAATTTTTGATGAACATCCTTTACGCTGGCTTTTTCCATCTCCCATAAAAGGCTGAGTATTTCGAGTTCCCCTTCGGTTGGTTTCGGTGTGTTGCTTTGCATATTCAATTAGTTTTCGAGTGCTGGGAAGTTTGCGTATGATTTCTTCTTTTTTGTCAGCGGTTCTTCTATATGGTCTCTATAAAACTACGAACAGGTTCGTAAAAAAAAGATAAAAAAAAGCCCCGCTGTAGAAACAGCAGGACTCTTGTAATGGTTATGATTAGCAATTTTTGGTCTTATCGGTACTGACATTTTCTTGCCAGTGATAATAATGACCAGGATATGTATTTAATTTCCCCCCTGGCTGCGAAACGGGTGGAGGAGGGGGTGGAGGAGGCGTTGACTCTTTCTCATGACTGAGTTGAGCCAAGGTGGGTGCGATCACCAATGAAACAATCGACATCAATTTGATAAGAATGTTCATGGAAGGGCCAGAAGTATCTTTAAATGGATCTCCCACTGTGTCTCCTGTTACAGATGCTTTATGCGGCTCCGACTTCTTGTAATACATTTCGCCATTGATCTCTACGCCTTTTTCAAAAGACTTTTTCGCATTGTCCCAAGCACCGCCGGCATTATTTTGGAACATACCCATCAACACACCACTAACGGTGGCTCCTGCTAAAAATCCACCCAAGGCTTCGGCACCCAATCCGGGCATAAATCCAATAATAAGAGGCGAAACGATGGCGATAGCCCCAGGTACCATCATTTTCTTGATAGAAGCTTGTGTAGATATTGCCACACATTTATCATATTCTGGCTTTCCTGTTCCCTCCATGATACCAGGTATGGTCTTGAATTGACGACGCACTTCTTCTACCATGGCCATGGCCGCTTGTCCAACGGCACGAATAGCTAAAGAAGAGAAAATGAAAGGGATCATCGCTCCCACAAAAAGAGAAGCTAATACATTGGCTTTATAAATATTGATACCATCGATTTCAGCTACACCTACGAAAGCCGCAAAGAGAGCCAAGGCGGTCAAGGCAGCGGAAGCAATTGCGAATCCTTTTCCGGTAGCCGCTGTTGTATTCCCTACGGCATCGAGCACATCAGTTTTTTCACGAACATCAGCTGGTAACTCGCTCATTTCAGCGATACCCCCTGCATTATCGGCGATAGGACCAAAGGCATCAATGGCCAATTGCATGGCCGTAGTCGCCATCATACCGGCAGCAGCGATGGCCACACCATATAGACCGGCACAGACGTAAGAACCCCAGATACCACCAGCTAAAACCAAGATCGGCAAGAAGGTCGATTCCATTCCGATCGCTAAACCACCGATTACGTTCGTGGCATGACCGGTTGAAGATTGGCGGATAATAGAGAGCACCGGGCGTTTACCCATGGCAGTATAATACTCGGTGATAATGCTCATAAGAGCACCAACGGCCAGTCCGACTACAATGGCGCCTATGACACCATTTTGACTAATGGCTACAGCACCTTCTTTTATTCCCTTATTTACATCTTGATCTACATAGTCGCGGATCAAGTAAAAACTTTCCTGCGGCAACAAGTATTTCACCAGAAAAATGGAGGCAATGGCCGTTAAAATGATAGAGCCCCAGTTTCCCATGTTCAATGCTTTTTGAACATTGTCGGTATTGATGCCTACATTATCACTAATACGGACGAAGAAGGTTCCTATAATGGAAAATAGAATGCCAACTCCAGCGATCATCATTGGTAACACAATAGGAGAGAAACCATTTAAGACATCAGCTCCTTTGATGACCGTCTGCTGACCAAGCACGATCGTAGCCAACACGGTGGCTACATATGAACCAAAAAGATCAGCGCCCATTCCGGCCACATCACCCACATTGTCTCCCACATTATCTGCAATGGTCGCGGGATTACGAGGATCATCTTCGGGAATTCCTGCTTCTACTTTTCCGACCAGGTCAGCGCCGACATCAGCAGCTTTGGTATAGATGCCTCCGCCCACACGGGCAAAAAGAGCGATAGATTCTGCACCCAGCGAAAAACCTGTCAGTACTTCGATGGTCTTGATCATCTCCTCAGATCCAACGGCCACATCGGGAGCAAATACTTGTTTTAAAATTATATAGAGTCCTCCCAGCCCCAGCACGGCCAGTCCGGCTACCCCTACACCCATCACGGCGCCACCGGTAAAGGAAACATTCAATGCCTTACTCAGACTGGTTCTGGCGGCTTGTGCCGTACGCACATTGGCCTTGGTGGCGGCTTTCATTCCGATATACCCGGCTGTAGCACTCATAACAGCACCGATCACAAAGGCAATGGCTATGCTCCAATGCGAATTTTGATTGGAATTTGCCATAACGGCCAATAGCAACCCGACGATGACTACAAAGTAGGTTAGAATCCTCCACTCGGCCCTTAAAAAGGCCATCGCCCCTTCCGCTATGTAGTTACTGATCTCCTTCATGCGGTCGGTACCGGCATCTTGCCTGGCAACCCATTGAAACTTAATAAACGTGTAAATAAGTCCGATTAGCCCGGTCAGGGGAACTAGGTAAATAAGATTGTCCATATTCATTGTTTCTGCAGTTCAGTTTTAGCCCGGTGAGCCCCTTAAAATAGGGGGGGCATATGGGCGGCAAAGATAGGGGGTCAGCACCTATTATTCAAGCGATAGCCAGGCAGCTCCTACGTAGTTCAGCAAGTCGCTGGGAAGCAGGGCTGGCTCCGAAATAGCGTGGGCCGCCAAATTGCCAGCCAGTCCATGTAAATAGACCCCCAAACGGATAGCCTGCAAGGGGGGAATAGGTTGAGCCAGCAGTCCCGTTAATAGTCCGGTCAGTACATCGCCCATACCACCAGTCGCCATGCCCGGATTACCACTTCCATTAAAGTAGACCGCCCCATCCGGACAAGCAATAAGGGTGTGTTGCCCCTTTAAGACAATAAAAATTCGAAATTCTTTTGCTTTTTCAATGGCTTTTTGCATCCTGTCAAAATCGTTTGCACTTTCGCCGAACAAGCGAGCAAACTCTTTAGGATGGGGGGTAAGCACACTATTGGCAGGAATTTTTTTTAATAAATCTGTTCGACTAGCCAATAAGTTTAACGCATCAGCATCGAGCACCAGCGGATAAGGATATTGTGATAATAATTTCTCAACAACAGAAAGGGTATCAGGATGGGTTCCCACGCCCGGGCCCATTCCAATTGCATTAAAACGCAAAAGGTCTTCTGGTAATTGACTGATGCGATCGGATTGCGGATCTACCAGGCACATCGATTCCGGTACGGAAGTTTGCAAGATCAGGTTTCCCGCACCGGGAACCTGGCAAGTAAGTAATCCTAGTCCTGATCGAAGGGCCCCTTTGGCGGCCAACACGGCAGCACCCATTTTTCCAAGTTCACCGCATAACATTAAGGCATGGCCAAAATTCCCTTTGTGAGCCGCTTTGTTTCGTTTAGGAACCAAGGGCTTGATATCATCCAAAAGTTGTAGCTGAAAAGCCGATTCAGTATGAAGATAAAAACCGGGATGCAGTCCGATATTCAGTAATTGTACTTGCCCCAGATAGCTATTGTTTTCGGGCATCATCATGGCCAGTTTGTAGGCCTGCAAACAAAGGGTATAGTGTGCTTTTACAACCGGAAAGCCCACGGAGGAGCGATCACAAAAAAGACCGCTGGGCAGATCGATCGAAATACAGATCGAACCAGCTGCATTTATGGTTTCCACAACAGTGGCACTGATTCCCTCGAGGCCTCGGTTAAGTCCCAAGCCATAGAGTGCATCTATGATGATGGTCTGATGAGCGAGGGCCGAGAGTTGTTCTGGCTGCTGAATAAAACGCATGGAAACCTGTGGAAATGGGTGTAAGCGAGATAGGTTCAATTGAAAATCCGGTGTACCCAGCGAGCCCAATTCCAGTACGTTAACCACGACGGTCTTACCACTGTTTGCCAACAGCCGGGCGATGACCAAGCCGTCACC
>Ga0078894_10001955_pt1 | contig 15458 bp, 13 predicted proteins | sample LauGreSu1BDMLBSD_2_FD_67506 | JGI IMG/M metagenome (GOLD analysis project Ga0078894, IMG submission 67506) | Freshwater lake microbial communities from Lake Michigan, USA - Su13.BD.MLB.SD (version 4) (version 4) | ecosystem: Environmental > Aquatic > Freshwater > Lake | place: Lake Michigan... | reverse complement strand
CCCATTTGCTGACTTCACCAATCCGGGCAACGTGGGGAAGCACACTGGCTATCTGATTGGAATGCCGGGGGACAACGGAGCTGAGCAGTTCACGTTCTACTTCACGGATATCGAGTTGCTTTCTCTGGATCCAATGATGGGTCTGACGTCTGGTCCAGCGGATCCTACCGAGTCGGCGGTCGATGTCGTGGCATTATTTAGCGACGTCTTTTCGCCAGTCGGGGATGTAACTTGGTCGACGAATTGGGATGAAGTCACTGGACCCGAAAGCGTAAGCCTTGCTGGAGGCAATCTTTCCCTGAAGTATTCGAATGTCAGTTACATCGGCATAGAGCCCAATCAGACTCTGAATTTAAGCAATATGGATACTTTTCACATTGACATATGGAGAAGTGATGCGACAGCGGACCTCAAGATCAAGTTGGTTGATTTTGGTGCAAATGGTGTCTGGGAGCAGGGCGGAGACAACGTTGAACATGAACTTGTTTTCCACACCGAAAACAATAATCCCATTGCTGCTAATCAATGGGTTAGTTTAGATATAGCTCTAAGCCAATTTAATGGTCTGATGACAAAAGAACATATTGGCCAGCTGATAGTGTCTAGCCATAAAAACGATGGTAACGGCGGGCTTGTTGGTTCGGGCGAGACGCTATTGATCGACAATGTTTATTTCTATCACAGCGTTATTTGAGGGATAAGCCGAAATCAAGCAAAGAATTTGGGCGAAATTACTCGACCAAATTCCCTGATACTAGGAGCACTTTCACTGGCAGTCGATGAACGAACAAAAGATCTATTCAGTTCAAAACACCAAGCCCTGACCCCTCTCACATTCCACCCCGACCCTCTGACCCACATGCAAGCCTTCATGGGGGTGGTTGACTTTGATCCTGAGAGAAAAATCCAGGTTTCGAACCTTCACGTAAACCAGCGTGGTATCTCCCAGGTATTCCAAAAACTCAACCACGCCCTGAAACGCACTCTCAGATGCACCCAGGTGCAGATGTTCCGGGCGAACGCCAAGGGTATTGCCCTGAGCCAATGTCAACCGATCAATCTGTACCAGTGCGGGATCCAGGTGGATGTCATCACCAATCACCATGCTTTCCAAGTGGACGTCCCACCGGTAAGGAATCATATTGATCTTCGGCGATCCCAGAAATTCCGCCACAAAGCGGTTCGTCGGACGCTGATACAACTCGGCGGGTGTGCCCAGCTGCTCAATCCTCCCTTGATTGAACACCGCGATGCGGTTGCCCAGGGTCATGGCCTCGGTTTGATCATGGGTCACATAAATCATCGTGGTCTTGAGCTGCTGATGCAATTTCGCCAGCTCAATGCGCAATTGCACCCTCAGTGAGGCATCCAAATTTGACAACGGCTCGTCAAACAAAAACACCTTGGGCCGGCGCACAATGGCACGCCCGATAGCTACGCGCTGGCGTTGTCCGCCCGACAGTTGCTTGGGGTATCGGTCCAGCAAGTGAGTAATTTGCAGCGTCTCAGCGGCGGCCTGAACTTGGGCAGCTATTTCACTTTTGCGAGAACCCGTCATGCGCAGCCCAAAGCCCATGTTTTCGGCCACCGTCATGTGGGGATAGAGGGCATAGCTTTGGAACACCATGGCCGCCCCACGCTCGGAGGGGCCCAGGTCGTTAACCCGAACGCCGTCGATCAGCAAGTCACCTGAGCTGATGTCCTCCAGCCCGGCGACCATCCGCAGCATCGTGGACTTACCACAACCAGAGGGACCGACAAAGACCATCAACTCGCCATCGGCGACCTCCAGGTTGATATCACGAACCACTTCGGTGTCATTGAATCGCTTGCCTACGTGGCTGAAGGTTATAGAAGACACCGTCTTAGCCTTTCAGCAGCGATTGGTACCAACGGGCGCTCGCTTTGAGGGTTCGGGCTTGGGTGGCATAGTCGACATGCACAATGCCAAACCGTTTGAGGTAACCAGAGGCCCATTCAAAATTGTCCATCAGGCTCCACACAAAATAACCTCGCACATCAACGCCTTGTTCCATGGCATGGAGGGTGGCTTGTATGTGGTCGTGCAGGTAGCTCAGTCGGTCATGATCATCGATCTGCCCGTTCACCACCGGGTCTTTGAAGGCTCCACCGTTTTCCGTGATGTAAATAGCGGGGAGCGGATAGTCACGATGCAGGCGGCAGAGCAATTCAGTCAAGCCGGCGGGGTAAATTTCCCAACCCATCTCGGTGATGGGGTTGCCCGTTTCTTGAGCCTTGTGGGTCTCGCTGGCGCTAGAGAAATTGCGGGTGTAGTAGTTGACGCCAATGAAATCCAATGGCTGCGCAATCAATGCCATATCCTCAGGTTCAACCACGGGGGCGTCACTGCCCAACCAAGCCAGGACATCAGCAGGATAGCTCTTCTTTAGCAGCGGGTCCATGTACCAGCGAACCACAATACCGTCGTCCAGTTCAGCCTTGGCAACATCTTGGGGGTCGGTGCTGGCGGGGTAGATGGGAGACTGATTCAACACAATGCCCATGGGCTTGGTGAAACCCATCTGTCGAATGGCCTGGAGTGACATGCCATGGGCCACCAGTTGGTGATGACCCGCCTGGTAGGCAATTTTTCGGTCCTTGATGCCGGGAGCAAAGATGCCTGTCTCATGACCCAGGATGGCCACCACCCAAGGCTCATTGAACGTGGCGAGGCTGTCGATGCGGTCGCCCAGGCGTTTCACCACCTCGCACGCATATCGACAGAAGTGTTCACAAGTCTCGCGATGGTTCCAACCACCTCGGTCTTGCAAGGCCTGGGGTAAATCCCAGTGGTACAGCGTCAGGTACGCTTCAATGCCGCGGTTGTGAAGGCCATCGACCAACCGGCGATAAAAATCAAAACCTTCGTCGTTCCAAGCACCATATCCCAGAGGTTGAACTCTGGGCCATGAAACCGAAAACCGATAGGCTGTGACACCAAGCGACGCAATGAGGTCCAGATCTTCTTCTAACCGGTTGTAGTGGTCACAGGCCATGAGCCCGGTTGAGTTGTCGGCGATGTGCCCCGGCGTCTCGCAAAACGTATCCCAGATGGAGGGTCCACGCCCGTCTTGTCTGGCTCCCCCTTCAATCTGAAACGCCGAGGTGGCAACCCCCCAGGTGAAGTCAGTCGGAAAGTGCGATCGCTGAACGATCAGCGATTGAATGTCGGATGGTGTCTTACCCACGAACAGCTCCTGCGGTCAGCCCGTCAATCAGGCGTTTGGATGAAAAAATAAAAATGATCAACAAGGGAACCACGGCGATAGCTGAACCCACCATCAGGGCGCCCCATTCGGTATCCACAGGACTTTGCACACTGCGCAATGCAAGCGGAAAGGTGTATTTCTCGACCGACCGCATGACGACCAGCGGGCCAATGAAGTTGTTCCAGCTGGAGATAAAGCTGATCAGTCCCAAGGTGCCAAACACAGGGCCCAAGAGCGGCACGATGATGTGACGGAAGATTTGAAATTCTCCGCACCCATCCATGCGCGCGGCCTCAATCAGCTCGCGCGGAATGGCTGACATGATGTACTGCCGCATCAGAAAGATCCCCATGGCAGGTGCTGCACCTGGCAAGTACAGGGCACGCGGCTGGTCGATCCAGTTCAGGAAATCCATGATCAAGAAAGACGGGATCATGCCTAAAAAGGAAGGCATCAGCATGGTACCCATCATCAAGGCAAACAGGCCATCCTTGAACCGAAAGTTGAACATCGCAAACGCATACCCCCCCATGGCGCAAAAGAGCAAGGTGAGTCCGGTATTGATCAAGGCCACATACACACTCCAGCCCAGGTTGAGCCAAATTGGAATCTTGGATTCCAGAATGTGCAGGTTGCTCAAGAAGTGATCGCCAAACCACATTGGCGGCGGCATGGAGAAAATTTCAGTGCGTGGATGGCTGGCAAACACAAACATGAAATAGAAAGGGGCCAGCATCAACAGCCCGCCGATGGCCAGGACCACCAGGGCTCCGCCATGCATGCCTCGACCTCCGGGAGTGCGTGCGGACTTCACGGCGCGTCCCCTTTTTGGTTAAACAGCCGATGTGTCAGCCAAGTTAGCACCACAATGATGATGAACAGCAACCAGGAAATAGCACTGGCCAATCCGAAATCATTGAACTCGAAGGCCGTTCTGAACATGTACATGGCCGTAGTCATGCCCGATTGCTCAATGCCACCTTTGCCCCCGGTGAGGATGAACGGTTCTTCAAACAGCTGCAATCCGCCAATGACTGACAGAGTCATTCCAAAATACATCATGGGTTTGAGTTGGGGCAAGGTGATGTGCCAAAAAATGCGGCCCTCAGAGGCCCCGTCCATTCGCGCGGCTTCATAAAGTTCACGCGGAATGCTCTGCATGGCGGCCACGTATAAGATCATGTTGAATCCCAGGTAACGCCAGAACACGACAAATGCAATCACAGGTTTGATGGTGTCAGGCTGACCCAACCAATCCACATTGCCTTGCGGGAAAAGCTGTCCTAAGCCAGGCTGATTTGCAAGTGCTTGCAAGATTGCATTGGCCAGCCCGTAATCGGTCGAGAACACGGTGCTGAACATCATGGCAATCGCCACGGTTGAGGTGATGTAGGGCAAAAAATAGGCCCCCATCACAAAGTTACGCCCGCGAGGCAACCTCTCATTGATCAGATAGGCCAATGGAATGGCTACCAGATGTTGAGGCAGGCCTGAGAAAAGTGCCAGCCAAAGGGTGTTGCCCAGCGAGCGCCAGGTCCAGGGGTCCTCAAGCGCAAACTGGATATTTTCCGTGCCGACAAACTGCATGGTTTGAATTCCCTGTACCGGATCCCATTGGTGGAACATCAGGTAGAAGGAGAAAGCAATGGGGAAAAGTCCAAACACGCAGAACAACAGCACGAAAGGGCTGAGGAAAACGTAAGGGGCCCAGGCTTTAGACAACTTCATGATCAGCGCCGCGCACGTCTTTCGATGAGTGCCTGCGCATCCTTGAGTGCATCAGGAATTTTTTTGCCGCGAGTCAAAACAAGATCCAGTTCGGCATTCACGATTTCCTCCGCAATGGCATCGTGCTTGAACACCTTGGACGCTTTGATCGAATGGGCGGTATCGCGCCAAATCAGGCGAGCCTTTTGCCCGCCCAAAAATTCGATGGGCTGGTTAAAAAATGGACCTTGGTGAACTTGCTTTAATGCAGGAAAGGCATCAAATTTTTCAAATGCAGCGAGCTGTTGCTCTTTGCTCAGGGTGAGATGGCGAATCAAGTCCCAAGCCAGGTCCTTTTGAGCGGCTCGTTGAGGAATGGCATAAAAAGTTCCTCCCCACGAGGCTTTGACGCCTTCAGGCAAGGGGCTGGCCCGCCACAGTCCCTTGGTGGTGGGAGCAAGCCAGTTGGCCAGGTGCCCACCCAACCAGGCGCCCATCATCTGGGTGGCCACGCTACCGCGTTTGAATGATTCACCCCACTCGTTGCTCCAGGCATTGATCTTGGCGTCCAACCCAGCGGTGCGAACCTGCAAGGCTTTTTCGAAAGCCAATTTGAAGCGAGGATCCTGGGCAACCAGGACTTTGCCTTGGCTGTCAAAGTAGATCCCACTGCCAACCGGTACGTGTGAGCGGATGATGATGTCTTTCAGGTCACGGGCATGCGCCAGCAGGTAAGCGCCCGTTTGCTTTTTGATTTTTTCACCGGCGTTGACGAAGCTGTTCCACGAAGCAGTCAAGTCCTGCTCACTGACACCGGCTTTATCCAGGATGTCCTTGCGATAAAAAAGTGTGCCGGGCCCAATATCGGTTGGCAGGGCGGATTGACCATGCTGGGGACTGTAGGCCTGAGCATAGGCGTAATCGACAAACTGGTCTTTGACACTGTCTGCGTTGAAAGGAGATTTGGAGAGATCGGTCAGCCCGCCACCTTGAGCGAAGCGGCCCAAGAAGCCGTATTCGAGAGCCATCACATCAGGTAAGCCCGATGAGGTGGCCAGGGCGGTTGTCATGGCCGTGTGGTGATCCGTGAATTCTCGCGACACCACCTTGACATCGACTTGGGGGTGTTTTCGTTGCCACTCCACCAGAGCAGTTTTGACGATGTCATCCACAGCGGGATAGGCAGCGACCGTCAGAACAATTTTTTGAGCAAAGGACCCAGCGGATGCTCCCATCAAACCCGCCAAGACGATGCATTGCAAGGCAAACTTGAATCTCATGAACGCCATTCAATCGAAGGTGGAAAACCTCAATTATGAAAGCGCTTTCAGTTATGTCAACGATTTTTCCTATTTATAAGGGTTTTACCTGAGCGCTCGTCGTGTTGATTCTCTGACGATGAGTTCGGCTTCTACGGGGGGTTGTGTGACCATTTCTCCCTTGATCAAACTCATCATGGCAGTGGCTGCCATGGCCCCAATTTCATAGACTTGCTGCCGCACACTGGTGAGAGGTGGCAAGGTAAATGCGGAATGGGGGAGATCATCAAATCCAACCAGAGAGATATCCTCTGGAACCCGAAAGCCCGCTCGGCTTAGCGCCAGTCGGGCACCGTAAGCCATTTGATCGTTCGCAGCGAAGACACCGGAAAACGAGATGCGAGACGCCAACAAACTGTTCATGGCCTTGTACCCCCCAGACTCCTGAAAGTCGCTTTCGATGACCAGCCCCGGATCAAAGGGCAATCCCTGAGCCTGCAGCTCATCCTTGTAGCCCTCAAGCCTTTGGGCCGCGTCAACATGGTCGAGAGGGCCGGAAATGTAGGCGATCCGTTGATGTCCCAGGCCGATCAGATGCCGCACGGCCAGCTTGGCTCCACGAAAATCATCAAAAACAATGCCATGCGTGTTGGGTATTTGGATGTGTCGGCCGGTGACAACCACGGGAAGTTGGTGGGACATTTCTTCCAACACATCATCAGAGAGTTTGCCGGTTAGGACGATGATGCCGTCAACCTTGCGCTCTTGCAGCAGCGTCAATCGCTCCTCTTCTTCATTGACTTTCCAGTGACCACTCACGAACAGGGGGACGTAATGGTTGACATGCAAGACGTCTTCAATTCCCCGCAAGGCCTCTCCGTAAAAGGGGCTGTCGATGAACTGTGTTAACACTCCTACGCTCATGGTCCTCCCACCCGCGAGGCTTCTGGCAGCGGGGTTAGGGCGGAAATTGAGGGCCGCGATGGCTTCTTCCACCGCGGCTTGCTTGGCTGCGCTGACTTTGGCCGTTCCATTGAGGATGCGAGACACCGTGCTGGGAGACACGCCTGCTCGCTTGGCCACGTGGCCTAGGGTGGATTTTTGAGATCGTTCGTTGGCAGAGAGGTCTGGGTTGGGGGATCTCATTGAGCCGAATGGTTGGAATAATGCAAAGAATTATCCGTGAAACTGAAAGCGTTTGCATACAAATTACCGCTTGCAGACCCACACTTCCCAGACGAAGCAACAGAAAAGCGGCAAGTCTTGAAAATTGACTTTAGGGTTAATACCAGGTGGTCTGGCGATATAGGGGCTTAAAATGAAAGCGCTTTCATAGCCTTCGGGTTGTACTGTTACAGGCTTGACTGGTGTTGATTGCCTTCCGCACGCTGAATCAAACCCTGCAACCGGCATGGGCAGGGTGAAGACAACTGGATAGAGCAGTCGTGGTTCAGCCATTCTTTGGATTAACTGGGAACGATCACTGCATGAATCCCCATCACGAAGCTCAGTTGGACATTCTCATCTTTGGGGGTGGTGGTGATCTGTCGTTTCGAAAATTGATCCCAGCGTTGTACATGGCTCACCTGCATGAACGACTGCCAGCAGGCACTCGAATCATTGGCGTGGGAAGACAGCCTTGGACGTCCGAACAATACGTGGCTTTTCTGAGCGAAAAATCGCTGCCTTTCTTGGCCAAGTCTTCCGATGACGTCGGCCAATGGGATCAATTTTGCAAACTCATCGTCTATTGTTCGGCCGATGCGTCAAAACCCGAAGACTATGAGCGTTTGCACACAGTACTTCGTGGAGAGGTCAGACGCATCTACTATTTGGCAACCGCGCCTTCATTGTTTGCTGGTATCAGCGCCAATCTCAGCCGCGCTCGGCTGATTGCCCCCAAAGATCGAGTGGTACTGGAAAAGCCGCTGGGTGTTGACCTGGCTTCGGCTCAAAAGATCAACCGTGAAGTGGCTCAATATTTTGACGAGCAGCAGGTCTTCCGGATCGATCACTACTTGGGTAAGGAAACCGTACAAAACTTGATGGTCCTGCGATTTGGCAATGCCATTTTTGAGCCACTTTGGCGAGCACCATTTATCAAAAGCGTTCAGATCACAGTGTCTGAAACCGTTGGGGTTGGTAGCCGGGCCGGATTTTATGACGGTGCAGGCGCATTGCGTGACATGGTTCAAAACCATCTGTTGCAGTTGTTGTGCATTGTTGCGATGGAGCCCCCCATATCGCTGCAAGCGGATGATGTCAGAGACGAAAAACTCAAGGTGCTGCGATCGCTTAGAAAGATGGATCTGAACACCGTGCGCAAAGACACTGTGCGCGGTCAATACACCGCCGGTGTGTCCGAAGGCAGTTCGTCTCTTGGCTACTTAGAAGAAGATGGTGTGCCCTCGCACAGCACAACCGAGACCTTTGTCGCCTTGCGAGTTCACATCGACAACGCTCGTTGGGCTAACGTACCCTTCTTCTTGCGTACTGGCAAGCGGATGCAGACCAGACGATCTGAGATCATCATTGAATTTGCCGAGCAGCCATTTTCGATTTTTGGACGTGAATCTCATCACCAACCCAATCGTCTGAAATTCAACCTCCAGCCGGAAGAATCGATCCAGCTGGGGTTGATGGTCAAAGAGCCTGGATCGGGGATGCAAATGCACCCAGTCGAATTGGGGCTGGACCTGCAAGAAACATCCGCCAAGCGTCGGGCAGAGGCCTACGAGCGGTTGTTGGTAGACGTCATCAAGGGGAGGTTGACTCACTTCATGCGCCGAGATGAACTCGAGGCCGCATGGGCTTGGGTAGACCCCATTCTTCAGGGGTGGAGTCAATTGAAGGAAAAGCCTCGGCCCTATCCGGCTGGATCCTGGGGACCTGCTGCTTCCTCGGCCTTGATGGCGCGAGACAACCTGACATGGTTTGAGGAAGCATGAGCAAGTTGGGATTTGGTGACTCATCCGCTGATCGTGATACCGCTGCATCGGCATCTAAAGACAAAGTGCCCTCAACATTGGAGCAGCGTGAATCCCCCGCCGATCGCTGGGCCGACGAACTGGCTGATTGGATCGCCAAGCGACTTTGCCATATCGTCGATCGACAAGGGCAAGCCTTGCTGTATGTCTCTGGGGGCTCATCGCCAGTTCCTGTGTTCAAGCGGTTGAGCCAATTGGCGGTGCCTTGGGCTCAAGTCACTATCACCTTGGTGGATGAGAGGGTAGTTCCCGACGCTCACCCTGCCAGCAATGCTCGATTGGTCCAGGAGCACCTTCTAGTGGGCAATGCGCAATGGGCCCGTTGGGTGCCCTGGATTCAAGACCTCCGATCGAATGGCGATCCTGCGTTGGAATGCATGGCGCAGGCAGAACACATCGAGCGATCGCTGCAGCGACTCGGGCGGGCAGACCTGATGCTCTTGGGAATGGGAGAGGATGGTCATATTGCCTCACTGTTTCCGCGGTCACAGGGTCTGTCTGAGGCCTTGTCGCTGGATCAAAAGCGCATGTGTGTGCCCGTGCTGCTGGATTCACTCCCGCCCCAGGCTCCTTTTCATCGCATCAGCGTTACCTTGGCGCATATCCTGCGGTCCAGGCAATTGGTCTTGGCTGCCTCTGGGCAAGCGAAAAAAGCGTTACTGGCAGAGGCCTTGAATTCGCCGGACTTCTTGTATCCCGTTTCCAGTGTTTTGCACCAATCCTCAACGCCACTTCTTGTGTGGACCACGACATGAGTTTTCCTGAGCATCTCCACCCTACCGTCAAAAAGGTCACCCAGCGGATTCAAGCGCGCAGTTCGAAAACCCGTCAACAGTACCTGCAGATGCTGGATCAATCGCACAAGCCCGGTCCCTATCGACAAAATTTGGGTTGCGCGAACTTGGCTCACGCCTACGCGGCCATGGGAGGGGACGATAAATTGCAGTTGCGTCAGTCTCGTGAGCCCAATTTGGGGATCGTGACGGCCTTCAACGACATGCTATCGGCCCACAAGCCCTATGAGCAATATCCAGAACTGATTCGTTCAATGGCCAGACAGTTGGGTGCGACGGCTCAGGTTGCCGGTGGTGTACCAGCTATGTGTGATGGTATTACGCAGGGTGAGGAGGGCATGGACTTGTCCTTGTTTTCAAGGGATGTCATCGCCCTTGCAACGGCCGTCAGTTTGTCTCACAACACCTTTGATGCTGCCTTGATGCTCGGGGTGTGCGACAAAATTGTGCCTGGCTTGCTGATGGGAGCCCTGCAGTTTGGACATTTGCCGGTTGTCTTTGTTCCCGCCGGTCCCATGACATCGGGACTTGCCAATTCTGAAAAAGCCAAGATTCGGCAATTGCATGCCCAAGGCCAGGTAGATCGACAGACTTTGTTAGAAGCAGAGTTGGCCTCTTACCATTCACCTGGTACTTGTACGTTTTACGGCACAGCCAACTCCAATCAAATGTTGATGGAGATCATGGGTTTGCAATTGCCAGGTTCCTCATTTGTCAACCCTGGTACGCCCCTCAGAACGGCACTTACCCAATATGCCACCCTACGCGCGGTTCAAATGGCCAAATCCGAATCGACGGGGTTGGGCCATGGCTTGGAAGCTAGCGTGGTGGTCAATGGCATGGTGGGTTTGCTTGCAACGGGCGGATCGACCAACCACACCCTGCATCTGGTTGCGATGGCCTTTGCTGCTGGATGGATCATTGATTGGACCGACTTTTCCGACCTGTCAAGTTGCGTACCGACACTGGCCAAGATTTACCCCAATGGTGAAGCCGATGTCAACCACTTCCATGCAGCGGGTGGCATGGGGTTTCTGATTGCGCAGTTAATCAAGGGAGGGCTCTTAAATCCTGACGTCAAGACGGTGATGGGGAAAGGACTTGCATCCTACAGTTCAGAGCCATGTTTGGATCAAGGTGAATTGGCTTGGCGACCTGCCCCCGAAGTTTCTGGTGACGAAAGTGTTCTTCGTCCCCTAGACCGGCCCTTCAGTCAGGAGGGGGGATTACGCGTGCTGTCGGGCCGTTTGGGCCGTGCGGTGATCAAGGTCTCAGCCGTTAAAGACAGGCACCATCGCGTTCGAGCTCCTGCGGTGGTGGTGGAGGACCAAAAGCAACTGCAACAACTGTTTCAGGCTGGAAAGCTGGAGCGAGACTTTGTAGCCATCGTGCGAGCGCAAGGTCCACGCGCAAACGGCATGCCCGAATTGCACAAGCTCACCCCCATCCTGGGTGTCTTACAAGACAAAGGTTATCAAGTTGCCCTGGTGACAGATGGTCGCATGTCAGGCGCCTCCGGCAAAGTACCGGCTGCGATTCATGTTTGGCCAGAGGCTGCAGCAGGTGGGCCCATTGGAAAAGTCAGGGACGGGGATATGGTGGTGGTGGATGCGCAGAAGGGTGAACTCACCGTCGAGATTTCTGACGAGGAGTGGTCTTCACGCCAAGCGGTAATCCCTGAAGTGCATGCGCATCCGCTAAGCAGTGGGCGAAGCCTGTTTTCGCTGTTTCGTATGAACGCTGCCCATGCTGAAGCTGGCGCTAGCGTTCTATGGGCGATGCCATCGAACGAGCCAAAGGATAGTTATGCAAAAGCCATCGTTTGATACTTCTGGGTTGGCATTCAAATCGCGGGTCGTTCCGGTCATCACATTGACCCATGCACAGCAAGCGGTGCCGCTGGCGCATGCTTTGCTTGCTGGCGGAATTGACGTTATGGAAATCACGCTTCGCCACTCGACAGCTCTATCCTCAATAGAAGCTGTCGCTCGTTCGGTTCCCGGCATGCAGGTTGGTGCGGGGACTGTCACCCACGCCTATCAGGTATCGCAAATTAGAGATGCGGGCGCTACTTTCGCATTGTCACCAGGTTTGACGCCTGCGATTCATGAGGCGGTCAAGGAACATGCCATGCCGTTTATTCCGGGCGCCATGACCCCTTCGGAGGTGATGCAGGCTTGGGACTGGGGGTATCAAACGGTCAAACTCTTTCCTGCGGCACAAGCCGGAGGCATTGCCATGTTAAAAGCGATGGCAGGTCCCCTGGGTGAGATGCGCTTTTGTCCGACCGGCGGTGTATCGCTGTCGAATTTGGCGGACTATCTGAAGCAACCCAATGTCTCTATGGTGGGGGGATCTTGGATGGTTCCTTTGAATTTGATTGAGTCTGCGCAGTGGACGGAAGTCACGCGATTGGCGGCTGAGGCAAGCGCGGTGGCTCAATCAACTGTTCAACATCCTGGTTAATATTTAATCTGACAGGTCATCATGTCGAGTCTGCAACGTCCTAATGCCCTCAGTGCCTGGAGGGAGCTAGATCGGATGGCCACTTCCTCGCCACCCAATTTGGCCTCGTTGCTGGCTGACGTCAGTCGCCAGCAGAGCATGGTTTTTCAAGCGGCTGGCATTACCGTGGATGTCTCGCGGCAACGCGTGAATTCAGCGATCATGGAGTCGTTAATTTCCCTGGCTCAACAAATGGGGGTGATGAAACAGGCCCAGAAGATGTTCAGTGGTGAGCCCATCAATTACACAGAAAATCGGGCTGCTTTACATGTGGCGCTGAGAGGCGTTGACGCGACGAAGGCTCCCTGGAGCGATGCAGTTTCATGCAGTGTTTCAGAGCAATCAAGACGATTTTTAAACTTTGCGCAACGGGTGCGTGATGGGCGTTTGCATGGGTTTAAAGATCAGCCTATCACCGATATCGTCAACCTGGGGATTGGTGGCTCTGATTTAGGACCTCGCATGGTCACACAAGCTCTGCAAGCACATGCGCCTACTGAAAAGCAGCCTGTTAGAGTTCACTACGTCTCTAATCCCGATCCCGTTGCACTGGAAGTTGTGCTTAGTCGCCTCGAGCCTTCTACAACCGCGTTTATCGTCCAAAGTAAAACCTTCACAACACAAGAAACCTTGACGCTGGCTGAGTCCGCAAGGCAATGGTTGCGGGATGCAGGTTGTCGTGAGCCCTTCATGCAGCGTCACATGATTGCGGTCACAGCACGTGCTGATTTGGCTGCCGCCCAGGGCTTTGCACCCGAACAGACGTTTCTATTCTGGGATTGGGTCGGGGGTCGATACTCCGTGTGGTCTGCGATTGGGCTTCCTTTGGCCATCAGCATGGGTGTGGACGCATTTACGCAACTTTTGCAAGGTGCAGCGTCAATGGACGAGCATTTTTGCCACGCACCGCCAGAGCGTAATTTGCCACTTATCCTGGCACTTGTGGGCATATGGAATATCAATTTTTTAGGGGCTTCGAATCATCATGTTGCACCCTATTCGTACGCTCTGTCCGAATTCGTGCCTTATGTACAACAACTGGAAATGGAGTCCAACGGAAAAAGTATTCATGGGGATGGCGCTGAAGTTGATACGCAAACCTGCCCCATCGTGTGGGGAGGATTGGGGATAAATGGTCAGCATGCATACTTTCAATTGCTGCATCAAGGCACGCATGCGATGGCGGTCGACTTCATTGGCGTCAAACAAAGTAACAGCAAACTTCCATTTGCACACCGGCATCAGGAAGTTGTGATCAACAACATGCTGGCTCAGGCGCAAGCACTTGCTGTGGGACGCAACCGAGATCAAACATTGGAAGCGCTATACAAAGAGGGTTTGTCTCGAGCCGAGGCGACAAAACTGGTCACGCACCGCACGTATCGCGGCAATGTGCCCAGTTCAATCATTTGGCTCAATTGCATTTCACCGCATGCCTTAGGCGCCTTGATGGCTCTTTATGAACACAAAGTGTTTTGCCAGGCAGCCATCTGGGGTATCAATGCATTTGATCAATGGGGCGTCGAATTAGGCAAATCGATGGTCGCCCAGATGATGAAGTCAAATTTAGAAGCTGAACATCAAAATGATCATTGAATTTGACAGGGGGTTTTGCACTGAATCTTCCACCACCTGGCCTCGATTGCTGGGTGATATTGGTGGCACCAATGCCCGATTTGCCTGGCAAGTTCACGAAGGGGCCCCTATTGATCAAGTGATGGTGATGTCCTGTGCTGATCATTCTGATGTTGTCAAAGCGGTGGAGCACTATCTGACCTCAAGACATTTGCACCGTCCAAAGGCGGTGGCTCTAGGCATGGCGGTTCCTGTGGTTTCAGACTTCATCGAACTAACAAACAACCATTGGAAACTGTCAATCAAAGAAACACGTGCGGCCTTGGAGGTGCCAACACTTTTGGTGCTGAATGATTTCACAGCCTTGGCTTTGGCCATACCTGGCCTTGAGGACAAGGATAAGCATCAGATCGGCACAGGTAATCCGCGGGATCACGCACCGATTGGACTGATTGGTCCAGGTACTGGATTGGGTGTTTCTGGCTTGATGCCAGTCCCAGGTCTACGTCAATGGGTGCCGATAGCAGGCGAGGGCGGACATGTCAGTTTGAGTGCTTCCAACCCTCTTGAATTTGCTGTAGTTGAATATTTGAATCATCGCTATGGACACGCTTCAGCTGAACGGGTCCTGAGTGGTTCCGGGCTCGTTGATTTGTTTCATGCCCTGGCCTACATTCGCGGAGAGTCTCCTGGCGGCATTGCGACTGCGGCCGAGGTTATTCGATTGAGCCAGCGTCGTGATTCGCTGTTGGCCGAATCTGCCCTTGACTTGTTTTGTGGTTGGTTAGGCTCTGTGGCAGGCGACCTTGCGTTGACTTTAGGTGCGAAGGGGGGAATCTACATTGGCGGGGGTATCGTGCCACGTATACGAGAACAATTCACCCGATCACAATTCAGGCATCGATTTGAAGCCAAGGGGCGATATCGGGCGTATCTGGCAGATATTCCGACCTGGTTGATAGATGCGGCCGTATCACCCGCTTTGCTTGGGGCCTCCAAGGCGCTGTCATGGCAATTGAGTGATTCATTCAGATGAAAAATAGCCGACAGTCATCCCCTTCTTCAGCTGAACGACATCTGATCGATGACATTAGATTTTTGGGAAGATTACTTGGGAAAGTGATTCGTGAGCAAGAAGGCGTTCAGGTGTTCGACCTGATTGAACAAATTCGGCAATTGGCTGTGGCTTTTAGACGTGACGATGATGCATCTGCTGATCGAGCACTGAAGAAATTGCTGAAGAGGCTCTCCACCGAGCACGCGTTGGCTGTGATTCGTGCGTTCGTAGACTTACCTGTCAAGGCTACAAATTGAATGTAGAGGTTTCCGGTTGAAACACCCTGGGTTTGAACATGGCCGGTGGCACGTCTCCCAAGGATTCGTGTGGGCGGTACTCGTTGT
>Ga0078894_10001954_pt1 | contig 15460 bp, 16 predicted proteins | sample LauGreSu1BDMLBSD_2_FD_67506 | JGI IMG/M metagenome (GOLD analysis project Ga0078894, IMG submission 67506) | Freshwater lake microbial communities from Lake Michigan, USA - Su13.BD.MLB.SD (version 4) (version 4) | ecosystem: Environmental > Aquatic > Freshwater > Lake | place: Lake Michigan... | reverse complement strand
ATAAACAAAATAAAAAACACATAAACAAAATAAAAAACACATAAACAAAATAAAAAACACATAAACAAAATAAAAACACATAAACAAAATAAAACAATTAAGGGGGTTGTTTTTTTTCCTCAGGAATCATCGTTTGCGCCAACCATGTCGCAATGCATATCCACATCATATTTATCATATTACCACTTGTATAAATAGTCCATCGCATAATTTGGCAATGCGGCGCCGGCGCCACAAATATAGACAACGCAAACCCACTCGGCGTAAGCGGAACACACACATGTGTGTAAATATGGGGCACTACATAATGCATCAAAACCCATACAGTATAAATGAAAGCAGCACTTTTCATAAATCGAAACATTGTTTTTTGCAGACACCAGTTAAATCATTCTGTGGGATCAATTTTCTTTTTTGAATTTGCCGATAATACACAATTAAAAACTATTTAGACAGAATCCAAATAATATATTTATTACATACAATGACTGATACTCCAAAATACGACGAAAACACGGTTCATGCAAATTGGGAAGACATGGGTCTCCCCGATGAAATTCTGCGCGGCATTTATTCATATGGTTTTGAAAGACCGAGTCCCATTCAACAGCGCGCCATCCATCCCATCCAATGCGGGCGCGAATTAATTGCCCAAGCACAATCCGGCACTGGCAAAACTGCCACATTCACAATTGGTTCTTTATCGCGTCTCAATCATGCTTTAAAGGGCACGCAAATTATTGCATTAGCACCCACCCACGAATTAGCAACACAAACCACTGTTGTATTCAATTCAATCGGCACTGGCATCCCAAATTTCTCAGCAAAAACCTTCATTGGTGGCACCAATGTGCGCGACGAAATCAATAGCACAAAGCGAACCCCTCCCACAGTTGCTGTGGGATGTCCCGGACGCATTCTCGATTTGCTGCAAAAAGGCGCATTTGCCGTCGAAGATGTTCACACAATAATCATTGACGAGGCAGACGAGATGTTGTCGCAGGGATTCCAGGAGCAGGTGCGCAGCATTTTTGAATTGCTCAAAGAGGATGTGCAAGTTCTTATTTTCAGCGCCACTCTTAACAAAGAAGTGCTCGACATTACTCGCAAATTCATGCGCGACCCTGTAAGAATCTTGATGGAACCGGAGAAACTGACGTTGGAGGGAATTGCGCAATATTATGCTTCGGTGCGAACGGACGACGACAAGTATGATTTATTGCAGCAGATTTGCTCCAAGATGTCAATAAATCAATGCATTATTTATTGCAACAGTGTGAATCGAGTAAAACAGTTGCATGAGTGTATGACTCGTGACGGATTTAGTGTGGTTTGCATTCACCGACATTTGAGCAAATATGAGCGCGAGACTGCATTTAAGCAGTTCAAGTCGAGTGCTTGCCGATTCCTGATTTCGTCCGATATTACTGCGCGCGGCATTGATGTCCAACAGGTGAATGTGGTGATTAATTTTGATTTGACTAGGGATGTGAATACTTATTTGCACCGAATTGGTCGGTCGGGACGTTGGGGGCGAAAGGGCACTGCCATCAACTTTGTGACATATTATGACATGCGTGTCAAACAGGATTTGGAGAATTACTATAGAATTCAAATCAATCCTTTGCCGAATAACCTATAAGGTTGAGGGAAATAACCCATGTTCATATTTGCGTTAAATTCTATAGTATAAATTGTGCAAAATTTATATTATACTGTGATGAATTGTGAAGAAGACATTGCTGCGACTCCGGACTTAGGACCTGCAACTCCTTCGGAGTTTGGACCTGTAACTCTTTCAGAGTTAGGACCCTTAGATAAAACATGGTTCAAATTGCCCATCTCCTATTTAGAAGAATCCGTTGTGCACAATTTGTCACCCACGGTTGCATCAGACCTCGAATTGGCGCCAACCATGTATTCTACCCTGTTTCAACCCAAAACAGAGTTGACGGTCACCATGATTGACCGCATCAAAACCTCTTACACAAGTGATGCAGAATTCATCTGTCAAACACAGGAAATCATTCAATCCATTAATCCCATGTCCACAGAATCCGTGGATGATGCGCGCGCAAAAAAACTCCTACATATTTGGAGAGATTTATATGAGTCCAATGGAACCCCCGGAGGATTTCACGACAGATATGGATACATCGATTTTGAGCAACTCCGGTTCATAAACAAGACCTCGACATTCATGGGATATTGGACAATCATGAATTTGATTTCACCTGTATTCTCTATCATATTGCCGTTTTTATTCATCATTGCACCCTTTGTAATTCTCCGCATCAAGTCGGTGCCCATCTCGTTTTCCACCTACATTGACATGTTGAAGGACCTCGCCAAATCCCACGCCATTGGCAAAACTTTGACATCCTTTGAAAACTTTTCCATAAACAATTTCATTTATGTGATATTCACAGTTGCCATGTATGGATTGCAAATGTATCAGAATTGCAAACACTGCGCGCGGTTTTACAACAACATTCATACAGTGAATGATAATTTATTGACCGTGAAGGAATTTGCGGACACCTCTATTGTGAACATCGAAACCTTTTTGAAAACGGGCAAAATGAAATCCAAGTATTCCAAATTTTGTGCCGATGCCGAGAAACAATTGTCCGTGTTGCGGGAAATCAAACAGGAATTAAGTGGTGTAGAACTACTAGAACCCGGTGTTTTCAATGTTGCCAAAAAATGCTTTGACATCGGATATTTGCTGAAATCATATTATTGCATGTTTGACATTCCCGAATACAAGGATGCGTTCAGTTATGCAATTTCATTCGAGGCATATCGCGCCACTTTGGCAGGTATTGCCGCGAGGGTTCATACAGGTGTTGTGAATTATGGGATAATCAAGGCGTCGGGGGCAACCCAGTTCAAAAAGCAAGTTTATCCGGCGCTCGTGGACAGCAAAGTCAGCGCCATATTCAATGACATGTCATTGGAGAAGAATTTGATTATTACGGGACCCAATGCGTCCGGCAAGACCACGCAACTGAAGACGGCAGCAATTAATGTCATTTTCACACAGCAGTTTGGTGTTGGGTTCTATGAAACGTGCGACCTGGTGCCGTATACGCACATTCACTCCTATTTGAACATCCCGGACACGAGCGGGCGCGACAGTTTGTTCCAGGCAGAGGCGCGCCGATGCAAAGAAATCATTGAAATCATCGACGACAATACATCAACAGGCGCAAGACATTTCTGTGTATTCGACGAACTGTTCTCGGGCACAAATGCCGAGGAGGCAACCAGCGCCTCCTATTCATTTCTCAAATATTTGCAGAAACGCAATAATGTGGATTTCATCTTGACTACGCACTTTGTTAAACTATGCAGGAAAGTAAAGAAGAATTCGGGTCTGCTGCGCATTGCCAACTGTAAAATGGACGCGGTGCTAGAACCGCATCACGAAAATGGAATTCATTTCACCTACAAATTAGTAGGTGGAATAAGCAAGATTAAAGCAGCAAAACTGATTCTTATGCAGATGGGATTCCCCGAAGAAATCATACAGGGATTATAGGGTTACTGATTTGATTACATCTTTTATGTTTTTAATTTTTTCTTCATTGCTGTCTTTGGAATCAAGAATATCTTTAAGTTTGGTATCTGTGATGTTGAGTTTTTTTAGTGCAGTAATCTTTTCCATATCTGTTGTTGTTGCGGAGTCATCGTTGACAATTGCAGCAACAATCATGAATCTTCCTTGAGACATGTTTTCAAAAATGGGTTTGTCATAGGCATAATTAAAGATGCTAAACATAATAACTGCCAAAAGAATAACTATAATTACAATCGAAATTTGCTTCATGTATAATCTATAAAGAGATTTTTGCCATGCCGAGGACATACACATGCGGTTTTTGCGCACCGTCTAAAAAAGGATGTGTTTGCATTTGTTTTTGTTCTTGGTACCACGGTTTGCCTGCCAATTTTTCGCACCAAAAATTGCCGCGGAATTGAATAAGCAGTTGTTCTTCGGGCGACCATGACGCCATAAAAAGGTTGGAAAAGTCCCAGCGCTGGTCCAGCATTTCCGCGTATTTTTGCTCTAAATATTCCTGTGTGATTTCGCTGTAATCGCGGGTATACAAAATGGGAACATTGCCGTATTTTGCCCGGATGAGAGCACTGTCCTCGACAATGGGAATGCATTTTGCCATCAGCACCTCATAATGACGGTGGCAATCGATGCCGTTTCCTTCGGGACTTATCACAAACCTGCATTTAGGTAATTCTTCAAAATATTTGTCAGTCTCTATTGCCGCGTTTTGAAAACCATTGTGTAACAAGGTTTCAACGATTGTTTTGCGGCAGATTGGATGCGCGCCTCGACGGCGCTGGTCTGTCCCCACATTGATAGCACACAAACACAATTCTGTTTTTAAAAGTGCCGGTGCGGTCTGCAAATTGCCGGTTTTTCCTTTAAATTTGGCAAATCCATAACACATGCCGATAGAGGTTGCGGTGATTCCATCACAACCATCTGTAGTGGATGCTTGGACAATGTATTGATTTTCGGGAACTATAGTGCGTTGCCATTCGCGCAAGGTCATCATGTTTGTCATTTTCAAAGAAGGATATAAAAGTAAAATGCGTTATTTCTATATTATGTCAGACAAACTATTATTTATCAGTGTTTTCAATTATGGCGCGATAGAGATGGCAAAAAACCATCTGAAATCTCTAAGAAATCAGGGCATCACAAATCACCGGTCTTATGTGACTGATTCGGAATCTCACACTGTGTTGAAATCCATGGGATATCCAGTCTATTTAATAGATAATGATGATATTCAAAAAGAAAGCACCAATTTTGGCACGTCCGAATTCAATAATATGTCCTATGTGCGGTACCATGTCATCAAACACCTGTTGCAAAAAGGATACGATGTATGGTACATGGATGTAGACACGGTTGTGTTGCATGATGTGACACCCATTTATGTAGAATACAAGGAGAGCAGAATCTATGATCTTATTTATCAATCTGACATCAACATGCCGTGCACGGGATGCATGTTATTTTTTAGATGTGAAAGGTCGGTTCTGTTGGTGGATACAATAATTGCGAATCAGAATAATAAGTCAAATGACCAATTGATAATGAATGAGATTTTGCATAATTGTCCAGAGATGGTTAGACACACAAATTTTAGCATATTTATGTTTCCAAATGGTCTTTTGTATTTTAACGAGGAGATTGTGAAATGCCCGAATAATTACAGAAATATCAAGAATGCATATTTGGCAAAAGAGGACAAGGTGGTGCATTTTGTGCACGCCAATTGGATGGTGGGTGACCATAATAAAATTGGCGCATTGAAAAAATGCGGATTGTGGTTTATATAAATAATTTGTTTCTCATAATATATATTATTTGTGAATGGCGCCATTTTTTTTACAGCGAAGGAAAGGAGCAGGCGTGGGACGCGTATTTCCCATTGCTTCAATTGCGAATCAACCGCATACATTGGAAAATCGATATATACCAGGGTCGGGCGTGGGGGCGAGGTCCATTGCGAATCGTCGCGCATTAATAAGGGCAATAACATATAGACCACCTGTAATCTCATCGGGACTTATTTACTCCAAAGACAATGTGACGGATGGTGGATTTACTGTTGGAAATCCAGTTGAAGGTATGATAAACGAAGAAGAAATATTTAAAGACATGAGGAATCGAAATTATACAAATGAATTTGACCCAAATGAATATCCTCAATTTTTCCCGGATATGGCACCTTTTATTGATGAAAATATATTAGCAGGTGATAAAATTGAGGATGACAGATTAATTGCTTCTCAATGGCGTGACCTTGGAAATGACGTATTTGATGATTGGGGATTTTTTTATTTGTATGATGTGAATTCGGGCAAATATTATTTTCCTATAATTAATCCACGAAATCAGGGCGATGGTATATTTAATACGCAATCATTTAATGTATTTGGACGCACTTTTACGATAAAACATGGTTGGGCAGTGCAGGGCATTTTCAAAATTGACATTTCGGTTGCCGATAGTCTACCTTTCAGATTTGGTGGTTATGGAAACATGGGATCGGATGGTAATTATAACACTTCAGATTTAACACAAAATTATACTGTTGGTGGACGAAATTTGACAATGTATTATCATCGTGATAAAGAAAATGGCAATGACATTGAACAATTGTATACTTACTGGATTCCCAAGAAAGTTTCGGAGAATTCAGCGCAAACATATTATAATGTTTATGGAATTAATCCAGGAATTAATCCAGAAGAAGATGTGGAAGAATTCATGAGCATGTTGTCAAAAAATGTGACATCCGGATTAATTGTGTATTTTGCAAAATCGAATGATGTCAAGGATTGGGTCATTAATGACCTTGGCGTTTCTGCTTAGACGATGGGCAATGCAGATTAACCACTCGTCACCAATAACTAAAAATAACACAACAATCACTGTGTTATTTTTATGAATCGTAAAACAACTGGATTGTTTCAATTGTTTTGTTTGTTGCGTTTTTGGGATTTAACCAATATTCAATTTGGTCTTCCAACACACGCAACCGGTCATTCCATTCATTCTTTTTTGACTTTTTCACAATGCACAATCCATTCTTGTTTTGACCCCAACACGAAGTTATGCACGCGTCCTCCTTGTTATAGTTGTCCGGGTTGAAACGGATAAATATTATAGGTCTGTGTCCCAGGTCTTGTGACAATTCCATAATGCGCTTATTCTCACAACTGCAATCATATTCTGTGTGTTGGTTTTCGTCTACTTCTATTATTATAATTTGATACAGTAAATCCAACAACAAGTCGGGTCTGCGTTTGGAACAACCACCCAATACTGTTTTGTCTGCTATCCAAGGCAAATTGGGGAACTTGGTTTTCACATATTCGACTGTTGCATATTCTTTTGTTTTATAATTCCGTGACACCGGTTTGTCTGGGAATGTATATACAAAACATCGGAGACAATATCCGTCGTATTTTGCGGAACCTTGTATTTCACACATGGGCGTTTTACAATATGTTTTTGTCAAATTAAACATATTTGGCAATTTGTGCGATGCGCAAAATCGACGTTTTGTTTCTCCCGCATAATTAAATAATGGCGACAATTCACATCCTTCATGTTCACAATTGTCATTAATAATGTCCGCCATGCCTGCCATCTTGTGCTCCTTGCAAAAACGACCTTGGTTTTCCGTTTTATAGTTAAATATGGGTCTTATTTTGCACCCATCGTGTTCGCAACACCTGTGTGAAATATCAACCATGTTTTCTAATTTGTGATCCTTGCAATATAGTCTCCGGGTTTGTCCTTCATAATTAAAACACGGCAATTTGTTGCATCCCTCTATTGCGCAACATTTGGTTGTTATATTTATCATGTTTTCTTTTGCATGATCTAAACAATAGAGTCTTTCAATTTGTCCTTCAAAATTAAAACAAGGGATTTTCATGCAATCTTTTTCTTTGCATTTGGAATGCGCATTGTCAATCATTTTGTCAGATGCGTGTTCTGAACAATACAGTGATGTTTTTTCACCAGGCAAATTGTAAGATGGACGAGATTTGCATCCATTAAAAACGCATGTTTTGTGAAACAGATCAAACATTGATGGTTCTTTGTGTGTTAAACATCGTGATGCTTTTTCACCCTGATTTCCAAAAGTTGCTATAACTAAACAATTTTCTGATTGACAGATGGGTTTTCCTGATTCAACCATCAAATCTGTTTTGTGCTCTCCGCAATATTGCCTTTTTAGATTTTTCAAATTGTACTTTGCCACATTTTTACAATCTTTATGCAGACATAATGTTCCAACAACACACATTTCATCTGTTTTGTGGTCAACACAATATATCCCTCTAGTTTCTCCTTGCAAATTATAATGTGGATAACGTTTGCAATTTTCTCCTTGACACAATTTTACAGTAACTAAAAACATTCCATCCAATTTATGTTTTGAACAATGAGATGCTTTTTTACTTTCTATTCCATAACTTGCTCTTGTGGCACATCCCTCATATTTACAATTTACCATCTTGATATAATTATATTATTTATAATTATGTCTCTACATTCGCATCAATTTTCTGCTTTATACAATTGGGTAAGATGCCTCCATTAACAATCCACATTGCCCAGCACCATTGTTATAGGGTTTGCCAGTGGCGGGGTCATTTCCCTTACCAATGTACATGTAACCACTCTGGCCCCAACTGAGGCCCCAGGAATTCCTCAATATGTAATAACTATCTGTGTATCCAACCAGCGCCACTGCATGGTCGAGCGAGGTTCCGCATTTGCCAGTGAAAACACCGGACTTGTAAAGTTGAAACGTACTTTCATCTGCTTCGATTGCTATACTAACAACTGTGTTGCTGATAGCAGTCATCATGGCAGAATCCGACTTGACAGGCACTTCAAAAACACTTTGAACATCAGATCCAGCAACCTTGGTGCAAGTCTTTTGGCAAGTTCCAGTAGTCTTGGTGGTTCCCGAAACATAGGGATATGATGCCTCAGTGCACAAACCATTGGTCTTGCCAATCCAGTCAAATGTGGCAGAAATCTGACCACCATTGACGCCCATGTTGGGTCCGCCATTCTTAATTGTTGAGCAATCCACAATTTGTTGCTCAGACAACTTTGTTAAAACACCAGATTTAATTGCCATTGCTGACTCGACTGCTGCAGCAGTGCTGAAGGTGTAACACGTGCCTGCTTGTCCCTGGTCCTGCACGGGTGATACTGCACCCTTGGAGCGCCAATCAACAGACGCAGGAGAAGAAAATGAAACACCAGTTCTCAAATGTGTCTGCATTACCTCAGCAACCTCAGAAACCTCAGCAACATCGCTCATTAACATGCGGTTGTTCTCAAAATTCATTAAAGAACGGAACTCTTCGCGGTTCAAAGCAGAGAAATGGTTGTGCCCTAGAGTGTAGGACAAGTTCTTGGCATTAGTCTCGTCAATAATGCGGTCATTCTCGCGCCAGTTGACAAGCATGTGCATAAACCGACTGTCATCGGGGGAAGGCAGTTCGATCTTGTGGTCCACCGACCACTGTTGGAATCTCTCGAGCAGAGAAGCGTTGACTGTGCATAACACAGAAATTAATAAAACAAGTTGGGTAAACATCTTAGATATATAATAGGGGATACTATTTCTAAATCTGTTTGAAAAGTGTTTTGTTGTTATGTAAAAAAATGCAACGTATTCTGTTAATAATCCACACGCTCAACGCGAATTTTTCTCCGCAAATTATGTTCATCGTCAAACAGATGCACTTTAACCCTCGGCACCCCCATGTTGTAAGAGGTTTCTTGGTCTTTGACTCGCGCATACGTTTTCAACTCCTCCAAATACACTGTGTGTGTTACCCTGCCAAATTCATCTGTGTCTATATCCACAATTGATCCTGTATAAACCGTTTCGGGGTCGGCACCTAAAACCTTGGAATATAATTCGCAATCCATTTGCGCCTTTTTTGCTGATTTTGATATTTTGTTGATTTTCTCTATCGTCGAAAATTCCAAACTCATTTTTGAACTGTTTATTAAAATACGCATGTTTATCAAATCCACCAAACGTCGAATTGGACTTGTGATGTGGGTGTAATGGGAAAGTCCAAGATGTGCATGACCCTCGTTTTTAACACTATATGAGGCACTAAGAATTCCACCTTCGGTGGAATTCGACTGTCTGCCGAAGGCGGAATTCGTATGACCGTCTTCGGTCCCCGCCTGATTCCTAAATATTCCTGTATTCATCGACGCCAAAGTTTCCGCACACTGTGCGTTCATGAATTTCATAAAGGTTGCAACTACTTCATGTGAATCGTGTGAATCCACACAATCCTTGTCCAACCCTTGTGCAATCTGTTTTAACAGAGCATAATCGGCAGATTTCAGCAATTTCTTGTCTTCATATGCATAGTTGGTTTTTACCTTAATTATTGCGTTTTCATAGATGACCGATACCAATTCAAATGCATTCTGCACCTTAAATGTTGCCTGCATCACAAAGGCAAAACGCAACTTGCCTGCTTTCAATGAGCACAAATCCTCCGACAAAACGGTCGGCAACATGGGCACCTTGCGGTCAGGCAAATACACAGTAGTTATTCGACCAGCGCAATGCACGTGTTTCCACAGGTCTAACACAGATAACCACAATGGCACATTGGCAATGTAAATAGAGACTTGCAATAAACCGTTTTGGTCCGGCAAACGTCTTACAGAAAACGCATCATCAATATCCTCGCACCCTTCTGGGTCCACGCTCACAATATTATCTATATGAGTCAAGTCAACAATGTTGTATTCGGGGTTTGCAAGGTGAGACATAATCCACGTTTCATCATCCGATTTTGCCTTATGTTGCCGCGCTGCCTTTGTGAATTCCGCAAATGCCTTGTCCTGCAATTTCACCAGATTCCTACAGTATAATTGATACTCACTAAAGGGGAAATATTCGTCTACATTTCCCAAGGTGGCGTCGAGGATGCCTTGGGGATGCATATTGCGCCAATGGTCAAATTTGACAATGACATACTTGTTTTTGACCACCTTGGAAAACTCCAACTTGACATCATAGGGGACCAAGAAAACGGGCAAACAGGGGTTGTCGGGGATGCACTGATAGAGAAGACGTCCCGGTTTTCCCGAATTTGAAGTTACAGTTCTGCCAAATGTTTTGCCTCCATTTAGCACAAGGACTGCGGGAAACGATTGGTTGCGCATGGATGATGCAGACACAATTGTAATTGCGCCTGTTTCGGAAACGGCAATTTCATCTTCGTGAAACAGTTTGTGCAATAGAGGATTGGGTGCGTCGGTAGGTTCCCACACAGAATATGTGCGGTCTTTTATGAGGATTTTATGAGTAGTTTTTGTCGTCATTCTTTGATTAAATAATATGTGTTTTATTTACACATATTGTTTGTGTTTTCTCATCAATTTTCATTGAACCATTTGTCCATTATTTTGTAACAATCTGTGTGTTCCTTTTCACACACGGTTATTTTATAGTTGGGGGAATGTAAAAATCCGTTACCTAAAAACATGAATCCGTTAAATGCTTGACTCCTCATTGTTATAATATATTTTTTAGTATCGGTTCGATGAATATGACTGACATCTGCCAAGTTTATTAATAAATTGCTGAGTTTGATAAATTTGGTCATTGGAATACATTTGATGGCGTTTTATTTCTATGTGGTTTTGCAGAAATATTCGCGTCCAAAAAGGAATCATACAATTCTGTTTTATAATTATAACAGAATCGATGTCATGGATTCTAAATACAATAATTATTTCCGCGCTTATAATTATGATTACACATTACCTGTATGAACATTTTTGGGATAGTGGAATGGCGCGTGAGCAAACCACTAATTTAGCAGATTTGAAGACACGACAATACAAGGCAATCATAGAGAAAATGGTGAAAGAGAAAGAGGAAAAACAGGAGGAGGCAAAAGATGACATGGACACCGAATTGACACAATATATGCAGAGCAAGATCGAGGCGTAATTCATTTCTTTTGATATTTTCTAGTCTTTCTTGCTCGTTTGCGTGTTTTGCCTCCTGAAAATTCTTCATCCGGGTTGTATAAGGCACTTTGACTTTGACTGGAATCATTTTCATAAATTTCCATTTCTGATTTTTTTCCGTAATACACATTGCATCCCAATGACAAATATCCAAATTTAACATTTAAACAATCGGTCTCAGGAATAGCAAATGCTTTGCATATAGCATGTCTCAAAAATTTTATAAAAAGAATAATATCATCTGTTTGCAAAAGTTCCGGTTTGTGCACTTGTTCAGTTGGATTCAAATAAAAGTCTGCTGACAATGCATTTAATATTCTAATTAATTCATGCTGATTTTCTGTATTAACCAAGTCTGGATCCACAAAAGTTGTAAAACACCAATTTATAAAATTAAATAATTCATTGCCTTTTCTTAGAAAAACTCCATCGGGATATTTTGCAATTGATGTTTTAAAAGATTCAAAATGTTGTCCATGAATTGCACAATACATTCTACTAAGTTCATCTAATAAAGAACCATCGATTATTTTAACTGCAACTCCACGGTCATATACTTCTTCTCCTTCATGTTTTCCTTCAAATTGTTGTCTTGGTATTCCAATTGGTTTTCTGTAACGATTATTCAAAGAATTAAGTGTTTCTTTATCAATTTTTTCAAAAAGTTTTATTACATTTGTGCATTTTTTTGTAAGTCTTCTAGACAATGGTGTTATTTTGCGTGTTTTTTTAGGTGTTGGTCTGGATATTTTTATAAAAGAATTAATATTAGTTTCTAAAAAATTTTTAATTTCATTCAATGAATCTGCTATATGATGTTCATAATAATTTTGTTCTTTTAAATAATTAAAATAAATATCAATTGAATGAATAAAAAATTGTTGCTTGTATTCTATTGTTCCTTTTTGTTCATCATTTGCTTCTTCTATAATTGAATTTATTCTTGTTTTCATTTCATTTAATTGCTCACGATTTATGTCAACTGTTTGTTGTGAGTTTTCTCGCGAATCTTTTCCAATTTTTCTTAAATGACGAGATGCTTCTGTCATATTATTAAAACCCAAGAGTTGTTGCATTCCTTCTTGGCCAGGATAATATGCATATGTATTTGCCCCAGATGATGCATATCTATATTCGCTGAAATATGTATCAATGTATGGACTTGAAATTGTTTCTCCAGTGTAACAAGCGTGCAGATTTGCAATTATGTGTGCATTGGGAATATTAATTCTTGTCTTTTGTTCTGGCGTCATAGTTTCCCATTTTAAAAATCCATCCATATTTAGATAAAATATGGATAGATATAATTCACCCTTTCACAAAACTTTTCATAGAGGAATCAATGTTGCCAATGAAAATCTCTAGCGACTGCACATTGTTTGCTGCCGAATAGTCTTTGCACAGAAACTCGATCATGTCGAGCACCATTTTGATTCGGTCAGGGTTCCACTGGGCGTTCATCAAGGAAACCAATTCGTTCCTGTAATATGGAGTCATCATGTCTTTTTTGAAGAGCGCATCATTGTAATGTCCTTCTAAATAGTTCTCTATCAGGTTGGAATAGGAATGCAAACACAGGACAATGATGGGGCAATCGGCATAGGTCTCCTTCAATTTGTCGAGTCCTTGCAAAGCACATTTGAACAATTTCTTAATTGCCGGTGTTTTTTCGGTGTATCGCATATTCATAAAATGACTGCACGCGAGTGAAATGGGGTTATACAGGTATTGTATTTCGGTTTTGTTGGCGCTGAAATAGTATCGCACGATGCTCTGGAATAGTCCGGGTTCTTGCAATTGAATCATGTTGTCGAAGATGTGGAATTTGGTTCCGACCGGTTTGTTGCTGATGATTGCCAATTTCACAATGACCGATAGAGGATCCAACACAAACACCGTCAAATTCATGTTTTTGTTAATTATCAAATCCGTTTCCATCTGTATATTGTATATTTCAAATTCTTTTATGTAAATTTATATAAAAGGTTTTTGTGAAAACATATATCAAACAATCAATGCGATTTATGAATATGTTTAAAATAATGTGGAACCCACAAATGTGCATATTCAGCAAGAGTCTTTTTGGAGGAAGTGTTGTCATTGCATTTTTGTGTGGACTGTACAATGTGTTTGGCAAGGGTCTGCCGCCGAGTTCGGGTTATAGATTGGTAGAAACCACCGAAAAATATCCGCAAATTATGGTGCGCCGACTATAAAGTTTCAAGGGGTCTTTTGCAGATCCCTCATTCCATCACACATCAATGTGTGTGAATTGGCAATTTTAAATTTGTTGACGATAGAGATGAAGAAAAAATACTCAAAAAATGCTACCAAAACAATGAATTCTATTGTTTTGATAAACTCCGCAACAAACCCAGAATTGCGCCAGTAATACAGGTAAAATGGCACGGGAATATCAGCATGTGTTGCAACCTCTATCGCAGAACAATTCGAAGCATCTTGATCATCAGTTTTCTTGTTTGTCAATTCGACAAAGTTGGGATTGCTCCCGAACGCCACCAAGTTAGATTTGGAATTGTGTTTTGGCGAACTGCGTATTGCAGATGTGCCACCATTATGCAATGCCAAATGCTTCCAAACATCGTGTATAAAAACGACGAGTAAAACGGCGTTAATTGCCCCTAGATAAATGACGCAGTAATTCCACAGTTTGGCGTTGGCGTCATCCAATTCTGTTTGATAAAGGGCACAATTGCTGTTTGTGGGAATGGCAATAGAGAAAGTGTCATCATCTATTAAATTTTTCACATCTTTGACCATGTCTTTGACAATGCGTTTGAAAACGGTTTTTTCGTAGGGCATCACATAAAAAATGTAGAAGATGATTTCGAATTCGGTTAAAAAATAGAGGTGAATGAAATGCGATTGTAAATGTATAAATTTAGGAATCATTTGGTTAGAAAACAATGGCAGATATTTCTATATGGGAATTTGACATTATATCGTGGAAAATATATAATGTCAACCATGGAAAAAAACGAGTATGAAGGATATAAAGGACGCGGCGGTATTGGTGGGGGGCGTTTATTTGGAGGCGTTGGCATCGGCGCTGGCGTTGTGTGCGATTCCAAAGACAATTCATTCTATTGCAACTTTGTCAAGTTCATGACAGTGATTATTTATTTAATGGTCTTGTATTTCATTTTGTTGTTTGTTTACAACTTTTTTATGACCACTCGACTGGGAAGACGCATGTTTGGCGGACGATAATATATAATAATTGTTTATAATGAGTGATAAAAGAATATTAGATTTTCGAGAATCAAATACATCATTGCCAGCAGATTTTTTGCAAATATCTATGAGAAAAATGATATTGGCAAGTGGTGATGGATTTAGACAAAGACATATTAATGGAAAAGATGAAACTATTACTGACATTGAATATTACACAAAACATACAATTCCAAAATACAATATATTTTGTTTGAAATATGATTATAACAGTCCAAATTATGATAAAAACATAGAGTATTTAACAAGTAATTCAGATTTGAATATAGTAATATGTCTAATTGATTTTGACAATAAACTTGAATTAAACAAATTATGTTCAATTTTCAAAAATAGTATAACATACATAAACACAGATGACATTCGATTTTATATACCCGGCAAATATGTGCATAAACTATTATTAGATGAAGGAATTGCTGATGGAGTTGTCACAGAAACATCAACGTATGATATAAAATATGGATTTTACACACAAGATTTTAAAAATTCAAAAATGTTTAAAAACCAATCACCGCAGTTCAGACGACAATATTTAAAAATAAATGAATGTGAAAATGATAGTGATTGTGTGTTTCATGAAAATGGTAAATGTGTTGATAATAAATGCCAAGACAA
>Ga0078894_10001953_pt1 | contig 15463 bp, 14 predicted proteins | sample LauGreSu1BDMLBSD_2_FD_67506 | JGI IMG/M metagenome (GOLD analysis project Ga0078894, IMG submission 67506) | Freshwater lake microbial communities from Lake Michigan, USA - Su13.BD.MLB.SD (version 4) (version 4) | ecosystem: Environmental > Aquatic > Freshwater > Lake | place: Lake Michigan... | reverse complement strand
AGGACACTTTACGGCTGGCAGTTACAGCTCAAGCCCGATTTAAATCCTCGGAGCGTCAGAAACTTCCCTATGCAGGCAACCTCTGCCGAGATGCTCCGTGTGGCATGCATCTTGATACACCAGCGAGGAATCCAACTTTGCGCACCTGTCCACGATGCAATCTTGATTGAGGCGCCCGACGATCAAATCGGCGAACACGCGCGCATTGCGCAAGACTGCATGAATCTGGCTAGCGAGATTGTACTTAACGGTTTTCGTATTACGGGCGACATCCGGATATTGCACTATCCAGAGCGCTTTCTTGACGAGGAATCAAGACCGTTCTGGGACCACGTGATGGCACTGGTTGAACAAGTAAAGGCGAAGACGAAGCACGTTAAAAACTCTGACATCAACCCGTAAGCAAACGTAACACCTGCTCACTCTAATTCTTTTTATCTTGTTAGTTAACAATATGACGCAAACCACCCCCACTATATCGATACCTCACGAGGCCGATCTACATAACGATACAAAACACGCCGTAGCCGGCACCACATCACCCTCCGTAATGACTAACCAGAGCGGAGTGGCGGAATTGATACGAGGCTCCTCCAGTCTATTTATTAAGGGGCCCATACCACTTGCGTGGCTACAAAAAGCTAATGCGCTTGGCGGTAGCACTGGTACCGTCGCCGCAGGCTTATGGTTCTATGCTGGGCTAAACAAAAGTAAGCGCTTCCGAATCGACCGACGTCTTGACCAGCTGTGCTGCGTGACAAGGCAGACCCGAAACATCGTACTTAGCCGTCTTCAGAGTCACAGCCTGATCAATATCTACCCTAAAAGAGGCGCGTATCCGACTATCGAGGTGCTTGATGTCAAGCAATGAATGTAAGCGCACTGGTCCGTCTCGGGTATGCAGCTTAAATCGTGAACCCGACCAAAGATGTAATTCACGACGACTTACAGTGCAATCGCTGATTTTTACGCAATCGTATCGGCGCGAGAGCTTCACTGCTTTCATGAGGTCAGCGTTTAATAGACTGCGCTGCCCACTTGATTCGACACCACTAGGTGGAACAACGTGTTTCTTCATCACGAAGTTTTCTGCTGCGAGGTGTCCATGCCGTTGCCGAACGTAGTGAGCGGTCGAACGCCGCAATGTAAAGCGCGATCCAAACGCAGCCTAGGTCGCTGCCGAAACCCCTCTGCTTTTGGGATGTCGGTCTGCAGGTTTCACGGCGCTCGTCGAAAAGAAACGATCAAGCGAGGCCCTGCCCATCCTCAATTCAGGCACGGTCGCGAGACGGTTGACGCTCGACAACGAAGAGTTGAAGGCATGACGCGTATCCGACGGATCGTCGACATTGCGGTCGCTGCCGGCTTCATCAGAGGCCGTATTCCCGGACGACGACCTCGCCGATCCAAACCACCAAGGAGATAGTTATGGGATCACCAATCGGACGATATGAACGCGATTTACAGCGACTGCGGAGCAAGGCAATACGAAGCCTTTGGTACGACGAATCCGCTTTCGAGCTAGGGTTCTGTACCCGCACTGCCATACACCAACTTATGCAGATGTCGTGTCGCCAACCGACCTCGGTAACCGAATTACGAGCGATGCTAAACGAGATCGGCGCTATATATGCGCGCGTGACCCACTCGTTGACGAAGAACATTCGACCAGGCGACGAATACACAGGGCCAACTAGTCCGCACCCGCGTGATCTTCGTCAGTTCATACTTTTCGATGTGGTTGGAGCTGGCTTACCGATATTACTTGCTGACAAACGAAATCGCCAAGCCGCACAAAAATCTTTCGAGGTACATCTCAAGCCACTATTGCAGCGCGCGATCGAAATTCTAACGCCTCTAGTGGAACGCGATAAAAGCAACTCGAAAGTCGCGGCATAGCAGCGGAATCAAGACTGCAAGACAAGTAATACACCGAGCGGAGGCTCAGAGGCATCTAACCGACCTGCACCATGCCCGTCAACTTAGATCGGATCTCGAACGGTAGCGTTTTTATGTGGATTGGCGCATTTGCAGCGACGGAAATCATTGACGGCTAATACGTCGACCACATTCGCCCGGTCGCGGACCTGTCACGGACTATCATGAAGCGATCCTTGTGGGGCGTCATCCACCCCAGCTGACAGCGAAGGATCTACTAAAGCCGTTTCCGATGGATCGGAGGAGTCAGGCGCGGTGGCTCTCGCGCCAATCCAACCTCACATCTTAGGCGCGAGCTTGTGATGTTTTAAATAGCCCTCAACTTGTACGGCAAAGTTAGCGACTCCGCTTTGAACGCGCTCGCGGGAACTACAGTAGAAAACTTGATACTTTGAAGACGTCCCCGGACCACCATCGAAATAGTGCTCAGATTCGAAATCCGAAAGCCCAATAACAATATCGAGCAGAGCATCCATTTCCTCATCTTCCTCTACATCGCCGTCCGGATAGAGATCATAGATAGCGGCCCATGCCGATGAGAAACTGTCATCGAGTTCGCCGCCCTCTGCACATCGAAAAGTGACATCGAGAACGAGCAGAACGTGCTCGCACGGATCAGTCTCAGCGCAATACGGGCAAACCGATTCGGTCGGCTCCTCATCGTCATCGTCGTACATACGCCACCTCAGTTATCGGACGGCTCGCTTCACGGCGCGTCATCCCAAGACAATGAAGTTCGTTTTGCGAGCTTAAAGTTTGCAATTGGCCATCTCCGTACGACGCTCTCCGTCGGCCAGATTAATAAGACCGAGCCGGCCTCGTGCTTCCAGCAGCCCTCGTTAGTCATACCTTTGCTAGTAAAGTAAAACGCTCGTCGCATTCCCTCAACGGTGACATTGTTGGTGCCTAGTTGGAACGACTCGATCTTCTGCGTGCAAGGCTCCGTCGTCAGCACGGTACGACCTTTTCGGTCGTCAAGCATCCCCCCGACGGCAAATGTACCGGCGTGTAGTTCACTCGTTATGATCGATACGATAATCACAAACATGGCGGCAAGTTTCATGATTTTCTCCTGTTTAAAGTGCGACCTAATCTGAGATTTCACTGAACGCGATAGATCTTCCCGCCGCCTAGCGAGAAGACGACGACACCGTCGTTCGCCCACAGTCCCTGCGGCCCCGCTTCGATCACCAAACTGCGTGTGCCACTTGCCGCATCGAAGCGGAAAAATCCACCGTCTTCGCCGAAGAGCACGATCGAGCGCGTCGCCGAGTAGAGCCCGGGCGCCGTCGGCGCTGGTGCGCCTCCCCCGCCGCCTCCGCAGGAGCTCAGCCATAGGACCGAGAGAGCTAGGATCGAACGGAGCCAGACCATGGCTCAAAGAATAATCTAACTCCAGCTCGTTTTTTGAGCCGGCGCACTCACGGTCGTCGATACTTGGCAAAATCGATCACCCGATTCGACTGAGGTAAGTACACAGCTGGCGTATCGTAGGTCCGCCAAGGTCCGAGAAGCTTGCCGTTTGGCAGGCGCTGCCTTCGCTCGAGTATCTTTTGACGGAACGTCTTCCAACTCACGATCTTCACGACACATCCCTCTCGATGGTTGGCCGACGTGCCTTATCCACTAGCTCGATCACCTTCAGCGCATACGCCCGGCAGCCTTCCTGATACTCCGTCTGTGACCAAAGGCCGGCTTCGTATTCGTTTACGCACTGCGAGGGTTTCGTGATCCTGACGCTACGCGCGTGATCGAATCCGCGCTCGAAGACATTACACGCCTCTCGGCAGTCCGGATCCTTTGTAACGTCGAGGTAGTTCATTACGCGCAGCGCAGCATGGGCGTGTTCAATCGCCGCCGCCTGATCGAACGCGGTGATAGGGGGCGGCAGATATCCATCGTCCTCGACATGTGTGCATCCTGCAACGATCAGGGCAACTAGGGACGCTAAAGTGATGATCATTAGTCGCATGCTTTATCGCTCCGCATATTTACCGGCGGCTGCACCGAGAGCGTCGCCGACGGTCTTTCGTAAGGACGCCGGCCCGAGCACTTCGACGTTGGGTCCGTGGCGGAGGATGTCCATCACGAGCTCGGGCTCGTGCTTGTAGGGGATACGCAGGATCACCCCGCCGTCTTTTTGCGGCTCGCTCTTGACCCCGGGATGCCACTCCTCCTCGGCGACCCAGCGGGCAGCGAGCTCGTTGAAACGAAGTACCGCGATCTTATCCGCCTTCCCGGTGAAGATGCCGTAGCCGGAATCTAGCTCCGCAGCAATCAGATCGGGTGGCGGGTCGTACACGGCCTCCGCCATGCAGCGCGGTGACGCAATGCGATCCACTGAGAACACCCGCATCTCCTCGCGCTCATGACACCAGGCGGCGAGATACCAGTTACTACGATAGAAAGTTAGGCGTAGCGGCGAAGCGCTACGAGCCTTCTCCTCATCACGACTGCGGCTGCGATACACAAACTGCAGCCGTCTACGAGCTCGTAACGCAGACAGCACCGTGGCGAAGGCGTCTGCACTGGTAGTACGCAGCTGCGACATCCGCAGCCGGATACGCTCCGTGAGATCCCCCTTTCCGAACGCCTGACGCCGAACCTTGCCAAGACGAGAACGGACCGATTGGGTCTCATCCCGTACAAACCCGGGCGGGATTTGCTCGAGTAATGCCTCGACCTCCAATAACGCCGAGATCTCCCGACCTGAGAGTCCCAGCAGTACCGCCGCGTTCGGATCATCGGGGCTACGCTCTAAGCGATACCCGCCCTGCTCCCGGTCATATCGGATATCGACGCCACGCTGGTCGCGCAGAAACGAGATCAGGCGTTTGACCGTCGCCGGCGACCCTCCCGTCTCGTCACAGAGGGCAGCTAAGGACAGCGGCTCGCGCGTTCGGCAGAAGATGCTGAAGATCTCTTGAAGTTTTTCGAACCGGGCCATGCAGCACCACTAGAACCGACCATCGGATCAAATTATGAGCTCATCCTATGCTGCGCAACCGATGGTTGGAATCGCTGATTGACGCTCAAACAAGCCCCTGACTTTTGATGGTATTCCACCAACAGCTCATCGGCTGATACTGAGCCCATGGACGATGTGCTCGGCGGGGTTTCAGTTTATGAAAATTTTCCCCTATCCTGCCCTCTCGTACTCTTAACCGGACGGACTCACATGGCCACGACCCAAGGCCGGGGCGGCATCCTGACCATCCCCGAAATTGCCAAGTACCTAAAGGTCACCGAGCGAACGATTTACAAGCTCGCGGCGGCGAGGAAGATCCCAGCATTTAAAGTCGGGGGGAGTTGGCGGTTCTCCTCCTATTCGATTGATCGTTGGATTCAACGCCAGTCCAACTCAAAACCTAGCGTTGCCGACTCAAGAAAGCGCTTATAACAACCTACCGGCACCAACTCGCCCTAAAGATATTTGAGATGGAGTGTTAGAGATGCTCTTAACTGTCAAACAAGGCTGCGTTCTAAACGAGGGCGCACTCAGCATTCGCATTAGCGATGGAATTGAGCGGATTGACCAGGAAACCCAGAGCCTAGAGGACGGAAGACTATTCCTTAAACACTCCTACCTAACCAAGGGCATGACAGAGTTGGTTCGCGAGGGGTTTAAGCGTCTGTCGGGAGGCGAAGGAGGCAAACCCGTCTTCCGATTAAAGCAAGCCATGGGTGGCGGTAAGACGCACTTAATTAAAACAATGGCTTTCTTAGCGCGGCATGAGCCACTTAGGTCGGAGTTCTTTAGCGAGGCTGCAAGTCGCTACAGCTTCGGCTCTGCCAAGGTAACGTTCTTTAACGGCCGAGAGCAACCCGACGACTATTTTTGGGGTCGTATCGCTTCCCAACTAGGGCATGAGGGCTTCTTCGAGTCCGGTGTGAAGGCACCTGGCGAGAACCACTGGACGGATCTCTTCAACAAGATCAACGCGCCCGCACTTATTTTGCTGGATGAGATGCCCACGTACTTCGCGTACTACAAGACCCAACCCATTGGTGGTGGCACGGTCGCCGACGTCGCGGGACGGGCGTTCGCTAACATGCTTACCGCGGCGATGGCGCGAAGAGATATCTGTATTGTGGTGTCAGACCTCGAGGCATCCCATGCTGAAGGGACGCAAATCATTAACTCCGCGCTGGAAAACGCACGCAAAGAGTTGAGTCGAGTCGAGTTCAACATCACACCGGTCGACTTGGCCGGCGACGAAACCTACGCCATCCTCAAAAAGCGGCTCTTTGCTAGCCTGCCGGACGCCAACAAGATTAGCCACCTCGCACAGATGTACGCAAAGTGCATTGAACAAGCACAAAAATCTCGAACGATTGATCAGCAAAAAACACCTGAGCAGTTGGCGATGGAGGTAGAGCAAACCTACCCGTTCCATCCCCAAATGAAGAATGTTTTTGCTTTATTTAAAGAGAACAAAGAGTTTCAGCAGACGCGCGGCTTGATGGAGCTAGCTTCACGTTTACTGAACTCTGTTTGGTCACGTAAAGCCGATGACGTCTTACTGATTGGCCCGCAACACTTTGACCTTAGCATTGACGATGTCCGAGAAAAAGTCGTTTCTATTTCCAGGCTAGAGAATGCGGTCACTCGAGATATTTACTCCAAAGAAGGCAGTGCCCACGCCCAGGTTATTGACGCTAACGCCGGCAGCGACTGCGCCACACAGGCTGCAAACCTTTTGCTGATTTCCAGTATGTCTACCGCCGTGAATCCCGTGAAAGGGCTTACGCGGTCTGAGGCGCTTGAATGCCTCGCATCACCTCTGGCGGACCTGAGCTTCTTCGAGGGGGCGATCGAGTCGCTCCAAAAGTCCGCCTGGTATCTGCATAAGACCACAGAAGGTCGGATCTACTTCGACAAGATCGAGAACCTGACCAAGATGCTAGTCGGTTTGGCCGAGCGCGCGCCGGAGCCCAAGGTCAAGGAACTTGTAGCATCGCGTCTTAAACAGATGTTCGAACCCAAGCGCAAGTCTGCGTACAGTAAGGTTCTCGCTCTGCCATTGATCGATGAGATTCAGGCGGACGTCCAGGCGGGCAGAGTCCTCGCCATCGTTCCCCCAGACTCATCCCTCCCTCCGGAAGAAGTGGTCAAGCTCTTCGACGGCCTGACGCGCAAGAACAACTTACTCATCCTGTGTGGGGAGCGCTCGTTCGAGATGGACAAGCTGTGGGAAGCCGCCAAGATGGTTTACGCGGCTGGCCAGGCGGAAGCTCAGCGACGCGTTGAGCGCGGCGGCCCGCAGTGGGAGGAGTTTGAAGACCTTAAGAAGCAGTTCGAACTAACCTTCACGGGCGTCGTAAAAACACTGTTCGACAAACTGCTCTTCCCGTTCCAAACCCAGAACACCCCTCCGAAACTGCAGCCACGCAACCTCGAGCAGAGCGGCGACACGAACGACGGCGAAGCGCGCATTGAGGCCACCCTCACCAAGGATCCAATCAAGCTCTATCTTGACTGGCAGGATCCCACCAAGTTTTCCGGCGTAAAGTCTCGTGTCGAACGGCTCTTTGGGGCACAGGATGATGTGGTCTGGGCTGACATCAAGGACAAGGCCCAGACCGACTGCTCAATGTACTTCTTGCCCTCGGGCGACCTTGAGAAAATTAAGACCCGCGCGATTAACGAAGGGCTTTGGGAAGACCTGGGCAACGGCTACATCACGAAGAAACCCAAACCGAAGCAGGCAGGAGTTCAAGTCACGCCGGTTGGAAAGATGCAGGACGACGGCTCCACTGTTTTGCAAATTGGCATCATTAACGCCAGCCCTGACACAACTAGCGTGTATTACGCCGAGGACGGTGAAGTCACGGAGACTAGCCTGAAGCTCAGCGATGACAAGCTGACCACCAAGGCACTGCGCGTAGCGTTCTTGGCTGTCGACCACTCAGGCCGTACGCAAAAGGGCGCCCCATACGTTTGGTCGAACAAGCTAATGGTCCAGTGGGAGATCGCGCCCGGAGCTCGAGGCAAGCGAGTAGTCACTTTGAAGTCGCTGCCTCGCGCAGACGTTCTTCGTTACACGCTTAACGGTGCCGAGCCGCGAAACGGGATCGACTACTCAGCTCCTTTTACTGTCGGCGCTGAAGCGGCCATGCTACTTGTGTTCGCAGAAGCTAGCGGACTTGAGTCCAAAGCGGATTTCCGTATTCCGCCGAATGCGGGTGGCATCGCGGATGCGGATGGCGGAACCGGTGGTGGCGCGGACCCAGAGCCACCTCTCAACAAGCCCGTGGCCTTCCCGATCCAACGGAACGCCCAGATCACCTCCCGCGAGAAAGTGTTCGCGGCGCTAGCCAAGGCAACGGAACGCAACATCGAGTTCACCGATGTCGTCCTGCGAATACAGGAGGGGGCTGCCTTCGGGCAATTTGGTCTGCAAGGCCAGTCCGCGAAAGCCGATCGCGTCCAGCAAGCGCTGATCACGCTGGCGGAGAGTTTCTCGCCGTCCACGCCGGTGACCATGCAGTTCCGAGCCCAGTTTCCTTCGGGCCAGGACCTGATCGACTTTGCTGGCGCGCTTGATTTGAATTACTCGGGCGATTGGAAGGAAATCGAGTGAAACATCCGTTGATAACAGAAGATGACCCTCAGAACTCAACCGTACTCAAGGCGACGGACTCTAGCAAGTTCACAGGTTTCGGCGCCAGCGCTGAGTTCGGTGCCCATGTCTTCAAGGTCAATATTCCAGCCGGGCGCGCTGGCGAGGTCGTGCTGACTGAAGACTACGGCTACCTCGCCGGGCTAGAGGGAACCCCAGAGTACGAGGTACGAGCTATTCTGCCGCGAACAAAGTGGGGGAAATTAGCTGACGCTGCACGAAAGGACTTTAATGCCCGACTGCGAGCGCAAAAGGTTCCGCCAAGTTCCTGGAAACCACAGGACAACCTCTTGGATCGCATGCTCGGCAAAGAGCTTTGCGTCCTGATGTGGGCTGCCGAGCATGCAGGCGAAGAGCAGCTTGATGCCATCTGTATGAAGTGGACCGCCTTGCGCCCCGAAGAACGCTGGTGGCTGTACGCGATGACGGCCGCTCAGGGAGGCCTTGCGGAGGACGGAAAACGGGGATGGCGTAAGGCGCTGTACTACGCCCTTTCCGACATCGATGTCGTTGAGCCCCGTAGAGCGAAGCGCGCGCTGATGGATGACCCGAAAACGATCAGCCTCTTCGGCTGAAGACGGGATGAAGTATTCGGAGCATAAAGCAATGACGACAGCGCACGAAATTATCCCCTTCAGTCTCAAGGACGCGCCCTCTCTGATTGAAAGGGTGTTGCCAGTTCAGCGGCTATCCATTGACGTCTACAAAGAGCGTATGGCCGGCTCCGGTCAAACGCTCACCTCACTGGGTTCCTACTGGAAGGGCCGCAAGCCACTCGTATTGAATCGCGCGTGCGTCCTCGGCGCGTTACTCCCGGCAACAAATGACGCCAAGTCTGACCTTGAGATTTTTGAGTTGTTGATGAGCATGGATGGAGCCTCGATAAGAAAGCGGCTCTTAATGCCTGAGGATGCAGTCTTGAAGGTGGCTTCGTACAAAGAGCTGACTGCTAAAGCGAAGCGCGCGGAGGAAGTCTGGAATTCAGTACACGACCACATATGGGGAAAAGTTAACGCCCATCTCGGCACAGATGCAAAGAGTCTCCCTCAGTTGATCAATCAGCTAGGAGTTATGCGCTTTGGTCATCGACCGAAGGTGGCGGATGCATTTTCAGGCTCTGGTCAAATTCCGTTCGAGGCTTCCCGACTGGGATGCGATGTTTATGCGTCGGACCTAAATCCGGTCGCCTGCCTTCTTACTTGGGGCGCATTCAATATCGTTGGCGCAACTGCAAACGAACGCGCTGAACTGCGTAAAGAGCAAAAGCGCTTAGCCAGTCGAATCAAGGCCGAAATAGATTCGTATGGCGTCGAATCGGACGGAAATGGCTGGCGTGGAAAAGCATATCTCTACTGCCTGGAAGTACTTTGCCCATCTTCTGGTTGGCGCGTCCCCGTTGTGTCAAACAGGATAATCAATCGAACCAAAGGGGTGATTTTCGAACTGCTGCCGAATGAGACTCAGAAGTGTTATGACATCAAAGTTCGTTCGGGGGTATCGGAGACGGAACTGAAAGCCGCTGAGAAAGGCACCTACCAAAAAGAAACCGTAATTCATTACGTTGGCAACGTTGAGCATCGGAACAGACTCTCCTCTATAAGAGGTGACTTTATAGAAGTTATTGCTGGCAAGAAGATTAACCTAAACAAGCTCAGGCGCTGGGATAAATCCGACATCGATTTTAAAGACTCGGATCTATATAGGGAGCGTTTAATCTCCATTCAGTGGGTCCGCGAAGATGGCTCAGCTCGTCCTGAAACAGAGTACCGATCTGTAGCAGAGGACGATTTGGCTCGTGAAGCGAAAGCTTCGCAGATCGTTACATCTAATCTCTCTACTTGGCAATCCCTTGGCTGGGTACCCGACATGCGGATTGAGCCGGGCTTTAACACAAGCCAACCGATCTGGGAGAGGGGTTGGACACACTGGCATCACCTTTTTAACCCGCGACAATTATTGATTTTGGCGACATGCAAAAAACACATGACGGTTGACGCCCGTCACCTTGTGATGTTGCCAGCCATACTTAATCTTCAATCCAGATTGTGTGGGTGGCACAACGATGGACGAAAAGGTGGGTGCCAAAACGCATTTTCTAATCAGGCACTCAATACATTGAACTTGTACGGCGCACGTGGATTGGTCGACATACTGCCGTACGTTGAAAAGGATGCGCCGAACTTCCCCAGCCAAGGTTCCGAAAGATATGTAGACGCCTCGCCAGCTTCTGAAATCGAGTATCGCGCAGATATTTTCATTACAGACCCACCATACGGCGATGCGGTCAAGTACGAGGAAATTCTTGAATTCTTCATTTCTTGGCTGCGTAAAGATCCACCGAAAGAATTTGCTAACTGGGTTTGGGACAGCAGGCGAAGTCTTGCAGTCAAAGGAGAGGATCACGATTTCAAGTTGAGCATGGTTTCGGCATACAAGCGTATGGCGAACAACATGCCCTCAAACGGCTTGCAGATTGTTATGTTTACGCATCAGTCTGAAACCATATGGGCCGACATGGCGAACATTGTTTGGGCGAGCGGCCTCAGGGTTACAGCGGCGTGGTACGTAGTCACAGAGACTGACAGCGCGCTCAGAGATGGCCAATACATCAAAGGTACAATCCTGCTGGTGCTCCGTAAGCGCCTCGATAAGCAAGATACGGCGCGCGACGAGTTAGCATATGAACTAGCCGAAGAGGTGAAGAATCAGGTTGATTTGCTAACTGGATTGAACAAAGGCGCCCGAGAAATGTATCGCGACGAGAATCTATTTGAGGACGCCGATCTGCAAATGGCAGGCTATGCGGCCGCACTGAGAGTCCTCACGCGCTACAGTCAAATTGATGGTATTTCAATGACCCAGGAGGCCATGCGGCCCCGCGTCAAAGGCCAGACAACAATGGTCGACGAATTGATCTCATTCGCGGTCAATATCGCCAACGAGTACCTGGTGCCGGAGGGCGTAGACCGCGCTGTCTGGGAGAAGAGCTCAGGCATTGAGCGCTTCTATCTGAAGATGATGGACATGGAATCCAAGGGCATACACGTCCTGTCGAACTACCAAAACTTTGCCAAGGCCTTCAAGGTTCAGGACTATGGCGCCGTGATGGACGAGGTCAAGGCCAACCACGCAAACCTCAAGTCGGCCGCGCAGCTGGGCAAGCGCGGAATGACTGCCAGTGAGGAGTTCGGACCAACGGTGCTGCGAAGCGTGCTATATGCCGTCCACCTCCTTCAGGAGAACAAGATCAAGCCCGAAGACGTCGTGCACCAGTTGCGTGACCTGGTTCCGGATTACTTCCGCGAGCGCGAGCGGATCACCGCGCTGGCGGACTACGTGAGCAAGAAGACCGCCAAGGCACGACCCGACGAAAGTTCGAACGCCATGGTCTTGCGCGACCTGGTCCGGCGCGAGCGGGTATGACACCTTGATCCAGAGGTTTTCATCGCTTCGGCAACGCCTGGACCATGTGTTCCTGGCGAATCGACTTAAGGGTGCGCGGTCCTACAAGCGGATCGCGGGCTACTTTCGTTCGTCCATCCTGGAGCTGGTCGGCGAACAGATCGAGGACATTGAGGATGTGCGGATCGTCTGCAACAGCGAACTGGATCCGCACGATGTCATGGCGTCCAAGGCGGCTCGAGAAGTCGCGCTGAAGGAGCGCTGGAATCAAGAGCCGATCGACACCGCGGCCTTCTTCCATCGTGAGCGCTACCGCCGTCTCTACAAGCTGCTGAGCAGCGGACGTGTACAGATCAAGGTGGTCCCGAAGAACCGTGTCTTCCTGCATGGCAAGGCGGGCGTCATCACGATGGCGGACGGCAGACGCACGAGCTTTCTTGGAAGTATCAACGAGAGCCGTGCAGCGTTTGCAGAGAATTACGAGATCCTTTGGGAGGACCCCTCTGAGGAGGGATGCCGGTGGGTTGACGAGGAGTTCGAGGCGTTGTGGGCAGAGGGCCACGATCTGCCCGATGCCATCCTCACCGAGGTCAAACGGATCGCGGAGCGTGTAGAGGTCACCTTCGGTGAATTACCACCAAAGGACATTCCGGCCGCGACGATGGTTGAGTCGCCGATCTACCGGGGTGGCGAGCAACTTCAGCCATGGCAAAGATCGTTCGTTGCCACTTTCTTGCAGCACCGGGAAATTTACAGCAAGGCACGTCTGCTGATTGCCGATGAGGTCGGCCTTGGAAAGACGCTTTCGATGGCCACGGCTGCGCTGGTGAGTTCGCTTCTGGGCGACGGCCCGGTACTGATCCTCTGCCCCGCCACATTGACGCTGCAGTGGCAAGCCGAGCTAAAGGATCGGCTGGGTATCCCTAGCGGCGTCTGGGTCAGCAATCAGAAGTGCTGGCTCGACGCAGAGGGCCGAACGATCATGACCCGTGGCCCCGAAGACATCGGTCGGTGCCCTTTCCAGGTTGCGATCGTTTCAACTGGCTTGATCGTTCATCAGTCCACTGAGGCTAGCGTCCTCAAGCGCATTCGCGTCGGCACGCTCATTCTGGATGAGAGCCACAAGGCACGCCGACGTGGTCAGCTAGGCGTCGATGAACCGGAGCCGAACAACTTGTTAGCCTTCATGATGGAGATGGCCAACAACGCCCGGCATGTATTGCTGGGTACGGCCACCCCTATCCAGACAGCGGTTCGCGAGCTTTGGGACCTGCTGATGATCCTTAACCAGAGCGCCGACTTCGTTATGGGCCGGGACCACGCATCGATCTGGCGATTCTGGCAACGAACACACCCGCTGATCACGGGCCAGGAATACGTGCCTGACGAAGTCGTTGCGTGGGACCTGCTGCGCTCACCCCTGCCCGCCAAGATGACGCCGATGATGGACGACGTCTGCCGTCAACTGGTGCTGTCTATCCGCAGCGACTTGAACATGGCAGACACGCAGTTCCATGTGTCGGACGCGCCTACGGCTCTTACGCCGTTTGCCCGGTCCGATCTGCAGTCGGTCGTTAAGACAAACTTCTTCCAACGGAACAATCCGTTTGTCCGGCACGTCGTGCTTCGACGTCGAAAGACACTTGAAGACGCCGGTCTTTTGGAAAAGATTGCGGTCGATGTTCATCCGGATCCTGAGGCGCCGCCTGGCACATATCCAGGCGTAACGTTCGTCGGCCGAGGTCTCATGACCAACCGCCCTTTCGAATTGGCCTACGAGGCAGCCGAGGCATTCATCGATGTTCTCAGCAAGCGCACCAAGGGGGCAAAGTTGCTGCGGTCGGTGTTCTTGCAGCGCATCTGCTCCTCTTTCCAGTCCGGTCGTCTGACCGTCGAGCGCATGCTGGAGCGGCGTGTCGATACCGCCGACGACAACCCGCAAATGGAGATGGCAGAGCTTGGAGCCTTGCAGACCCTGACCGACGAGGAAGTGGGCTATCTGGAGGCGATCCGCGACGAGCTCGCTCGAGCCGAGGCCGTTGACCCAAAGCTCAACGCAGTTCGATGGTTCCTCGGTCAGCATCGCAGCGGCGGGCACACCTGGAGCGAACTAGGCTGCATCATCTTCTCGCAGTACTATGACACGGCCCATTGGGTGGCGACGGAGCTTGCGAAGGACTTCCCAGACAAGGTCGTTGCTGTGTACGCCGGCGCGGGCAAGAGCGGACTCTTCCGCGACGGCGAATTCATCGGCGTTGAGCGCGACCGAATCAAGAAGCTGGTCAAGACCCGTGAAGTGCAGCTCGTTGTGGCGACGGACGCTGCCTGCGAAGGATTGAATCTTCAAACACTCGGCACGCTCGTCAACATCGACTTGCCTTGGAACCCGTCACGCTTAGAGCAACGCCTGGGGCGCATCAAGAGATTCGGCCAGGCGCGGGACACAGTGGATATGCTCAATCTAACCTACCACGCCACGCGGGACGAGGATGTTTACAACACAATCTCGGCCCGCATGAAGGATCGGTTCGACATCTTCGGCGGACTGCCCGATTGCATCGACGACGAATGGATCGAAGATATCCAAGAGTTCGAAGATATGGCTCAGACGCATATTCACCTACGCGGTCAGATCTCGAATATTTTTGAGGAGACTTGGGGCTCAACCGTTAGCAGCGATCAGCATCGATGGGAGGAATGTACAAAAGTACTGTCTCGTCGAGACATCCAAGAGGTTATGGGCGCGCCGTGGAAATGATCCCAGTGTCCCGCTCATAACTCCGAGATGTGGCACCCTACTCACTATCTAAACCTCCTGACCTCACCCGGTAAAGTCAGGAGGTTGTGAGACAAAACGCCTCTGAGACGCCTTTTTTTGGGTTTTGGCAGTCAGCGCAATCAGGAGCCCTGGGCGGAAACGCTGCGTTTATCGGGGCTTCCGCGCGAGCTTAGAACGGGCTGAGCAAGTTCAAAGCGCGGTAAATGGCGGGGGAAACAAGATTCGAACACTCGATCGTCTGATTATCGCGTCGCGCTGTTGATCCCATAAATGGACTAGCCGTGTCCGAGAATTTTCCGATCGTTAACCCGGACGTCGGTGTGAACCGAAAGCCGGGGGACTCCTAAATCATTCTGGGGGGTACCCACCCGGTGGGGGCCAGCGATAGCAATATCCGACCGCGCGTGACCTCCCTCCCGCACCTCGTCAGTTGGCGAGGTGATTAGCAACGAACCTATGATGGGCGCGATATTTATGTCGAGCTGACGCTCTGGGCGCGAAAGGTGAGACGCCGTGACGATGAAATATGGTGGCTAGCAGGGTGGCTAGCACTACGAACCCGCGTATATATCTATTTAAATCAGGCACTTAGACCCGAAACTGGCGGAGAGAGAGTCCGCCGAACCCTTATCTGACTAAATCTGACAAGCTCAAATTCAACTGTTAAAAAGGGCTATTTATCACGATTTTCAGCGATATAGTCTCCCAGAAACTCTGAGGA
>Ga0078894_10001952_pt1 | contig 15471 bp, 15 predicted proteins | sample LauGreSu1BDMLBSD_2_FD_67506 | JGI IMG/M metagenome (GOLD analysis project Ga0078894, IMG submission 67506) | Freshwater lake microbial communities from Lake Michigan, USA - Su13.BD.MLB.SD (version 4) (version 4) | ecosystem: Environmental > Aquatic > Freshwater > Lake | place: Lake Michigan... | reverse complement strand
ACTAATAAAATCATTATAATACATTTGAATAGCTTTTATTAATTTTTTCTTATTAAATGTTTTGTTTTCATAATAAGATTTAAATTCATTGATAATTGAAATAACATGTTTATTTTTTATTGATTTATTATTAAAAAACAATTCTTCAATTGTCAAATTCTTATTATTAAAAAAAGCAACTAAAATACAATCAATATAAGATGTGTCATATGTAAATTTATTACATTCTTTTTTGGGTTCCTTAAGTCCTTTAAGTCCTTTAAGTATCTTTTTATATTCATTTTGTGTATCTCTGCGTTTTGTTCTATCGTAAATATACATAATCTTTTTGATACTTAAATCATGGTGTAAATTTACTTCTGAAAAATTACTACTATTAGATTTTAGCGAGGGTAATGTTATTGAACTTGAGGTACTTATATTTGTATCAATTGATTTAATTGCTGTATTAGCCCTAACATAAATTAAAGTTGCTTTATTAATATTTTTAAATGAAAAACAGTGTTCATCTAAATTTATTGGGTCTAATTTACATAAATTAGGATTTAAACAAAATTTATGATCTTTTTTTATATTCCAATTAAATTCCATTAATTCACAAGGTAATGTTCTATTAATATTTTTAGTTAATGCGTTATCATTAGTCGTTCTCATCCATCCATTATAAACATAACGCTTATTTTTACAAGTTATTCCTGAAATTGCATGACCTATTTTTAAATTATTGTAATTAATTAATATAATTGAATCTAATACATATTTATTACCATTATAATATATTTCATCATTTAAATTCAACAAACCTTTGATATCAATATTATGATTTTTTAAATTTAATATTTGTTCTATGAATGGATAAGCTTCATAATCTAATGTAAATAATTGTTTATAAAGATTATCATTAGAACCTGTTATTTTATTAACTATTATATATTCAGGGTTCTTAGATATTCCAATCCATCTATTAATTTCAGGTGGTTTATAATCCATTATTAATGGCGCCGTCATAGAATAATAATTTGCATAAAAATTATTCTTGTAAATAATAATATCTAAAATATTTTTATCTAAACTTTTTAGAAAATATGGTAAAAAACTATTTATGAATTTATATCCATAACTCTTTTTTTCTTTGAAAATTTTATAAAAATCTTTTTTATTTTCAATATTTATATATCTCAATATATTTTCAGGTTTCATAAATTTAAAATATTCAATTGTTTGTTCTGTTTTAATATAATTTTGTTTTATTATATTGTTCATTATTCTCGAAAACTTATCTTTCTTTCCTTCGAAATGATGATAAAATAACTTTCTCGAATGCTGACTATAAAAAAGAGCCATCAAAATGGCATTAAACCAACACGTTTCTTTATATTGTGGTATTGTAATAACTTTATCACAAGAAAACATTAATAATCTTCTAATAATATACACAGCTAACAATTTTAGATTTTTCTTTTAGATAATCATTGATATTATCAAAATATTTATATTTATCTTTTATTCTTGTTATTATGGCTTTTATTTTAGGTTTAATATCTGGATTTTTAGTTATTGTTATTGTTTTTATGGTTGTTTCTTGTTTTTCTATTATCTTAAACTTCTCGTTATAAGATAATACTATTCTTATCTTGGTTTTATTAAAATTAAATATCTTTTGTAATAAGATTATTAAATCTGTAAAATAATATTTACCTCTAGACCATTGAATTTTAGGACTATTTATATAATCATTATAATAATTTTGAATAGCCTTCATTAATTTTGATTTGTCGTATTTTTTAGTTTCATAATATGATTTAAACTCATTTCTTATTATTATCGCATTTTCGTTTTTTAATGGTTTCTTCTTCTTAAAAAACAATTCTTCAATTGTCAAATTCTTTTTACTAAAAAAAACAGCCAAAATACAATCAACATAAGTATTATTATAACCTCCTCCAGAAACAACACATGTACGTTCTGTTTTAACTTCTATTTCATCTTTTGTAATATCTAAAAAAGTTTCTAATTCTTGTAAATAAGCTATATTATCAGACTTTTCTTTAAAATTGGATAATTCTTTTTCTGTATCAGAAAAAAATTTACAAACAGGTTTTAATTTTATTGGCGTTTTAAAATATATTTTTTTATTTTTTTCGGATAATTTATATATGTTCATTTCATTAGTCGAAGAAAATAAAACGTAATCACTACCATTATAAATAAGTTTTTCTTTATCTTCTCTTAATTGTATATCAGCACTATAATTATTAATATTTAATACATATTCAAGTTGTTTGATATCTCCCAATCCTAATGTATCAGTTTCTAAATTATCTATTATAATTTGATTAGGATTTTTGATTGATAATAAATTTTCTTTATCTAAATATTCATCGATTGTTATATAATAGTTTGAGTTAAATTTTATTAATTGTAAATTTATTTTTGTTACATATAATCGTTTATATTCTTCTTGGTTTATTTTGCGTTGTTTTCTTGCTTTTTTATAATCATCATCAATTAAACCACTATCTACTTCTGAAAAATCTGACGATTTCAATGAAGGAAGTGTCAAAGAAGAACTTGATATACTTGTATTTTGAGATTTTGAAGATGTATCTTTAACATAAATTAATATTGAATAATTATTATTATTAAATGAAAAACACATTTTTTTTTTATCAGATTCATCAATTTTACATTGTTTTAAATTCAAACAGAATTGTTCATCATCTTTAACATTCCAATTAAATTGCATTAATTCGCAAGGTAATATATTATTATCAAAATTTGTAGGCATACTAGCATCAATTGTTGTTCTCATCCACCCATTATAAACATAATGGGTATTATTACAAGTTATACCCGCAATTGCATGACCTTGGTTAATTTCAGAAGCATTATAGTTAAATAATAAAACTGAATCTAAAATATATCTATTCCCATTATAATCTATTACATCATCCAAATCAATTAATCCTATAATATCAATTCCATAAGTTTTTAAATTTAATTTTGATTCTAAATTAGAATTTTTACGTAGGTCATCTAAAAATAATTTTGTATAAAGATTTGTATTTTTGTCTATTAATTTATGAACTATTATATAATCAGGTTCTTCATGAGATATACCACTCCATTTATCTAATATTCTTTCATATGATAAGGTTTGAATAACTATTGGAAGCATTGAATAATAATTTGCATAACAATTATCATTATAAATTATTATATCTAATACATTTTTACCTAATTGTTTTAAAAAAAAAGGTAAAAATGTATAAATATTATTTGTAGTATATGATTTTCGTCTTTTAAATTCTTGAAATAATTCTTGAAATAATCCTGTTTTATCTGCATTTATTATATATTTAAGGATGTTTTCTGGTTTCATAAATTTAAAATATTCAATAGTTTTTTCTTTTTTAATATAAACATGTTTTATTATATTGTTCATTATTCTTGAAAACTTGTCTTTCTTTCCTTCGAAATGATGATATAATAACTTTCTTGAATGCTGACTATAAAAAATAGACATCAAAATAGAATTAAACCAACATGTTCCTCTATATTGTGGTATTGTAATTACATTACTACATGAAGTCATTATTATCTAAACTACTAATAGATTAAAAAATATGTTATATTCAGAATATTGTGCTGAATGGCAAAAAAATAAAACAATAAATCCTATTACAAAAAGGAAAATATCAGAAAATGGCACTATTTATAAACAATTTCTTAAAGCTTGTCAAACAAAAACTACTGTCAAACAAAACATTAAAAATTTCTGTGACCAAAATAAAAAACTAACCGAATTTATAAATTCTAACGATGAAGAATATTATAATAAATTAATGCAATTCTGCAAATCTATATTAAAAGATTATGATTTATCCAAAGAAAAACCTAAAGAACTGAAAGAAAAACCTAAAGAACCCAAAGAAAAACCCAAAGAACCCAAAGAACCTAAAGAAATTAAGAAATATTTATCTAGAATTAATAATAAGGAATGTATTAAATTAACTAAAAATAAAAATCAGTATTTATTGACTGATGATATTTTATTATATGAACAAATTGGCAGTGATAGTCTTTTTGGGGTTATTTACAAAAGTATGAATATTAACAAGCATTATAAAGATATTCCTGACTTTGTTACGAAAATTCAATTGAAGAGCAAACAATTTTTAAATGAATATAGAATTTTAGAAAAGATAATTAAATTATTGGAAAAACAGCCTACTATTCCTTTAATTCCACAAATTTATAAAATCATTACTTGTAATAATCTTATTATTGATGATAAATATCCTTCTATTTTAGCGAAAGCAAAAAAAACCAATAAAATATATACAATGATTTTATATGAATTAGTTGATGGAGATTTATTTAGTTTCTTAATGAAAAATACCTTAAATGAAAACATCTGGAAAAATATTTATGAACAAATTATGATGTCCATTTTCTTTTATCATAGTGTATTTAAGGAATTTCATGGAGATACACATACAAAAAATTTCTTATATCGCAAAATTGCGCCAGGTGGTTGTTTTTGTTATAATATCAATGGTATAAATTATTATATTGAAAATTTAGGAATATCTTGGATAATTTGGGATTATGGCAATTCACAACCATTAGAAAAATTAAGTAATCCAACATGGATTGATGATTATATCCGTTTTAATTTAGGTCCTAGAAAACGTGACAAAGAAATAGAAAAATCCGATTTCTTTAAATATTACACAGTTCATGATGATAAATTCGGATATTTACCCGATGATTATAATATTCCAAAATCTATTTTAAAATTACAAGAACAAATATCTGAACATATTTATTATAAATCTTATAAAAAACCTCAATCGAATTCTAAATATTTCATGCCTAATAATCCAGGTTCTATGACTGAATATGAATGGTTCGTTAAATTATCAGAAAATGGAATATTATTTTCTAAAACTCCTATAGGTAAGATTATATCAACTACTACTTTTACCAATCCTAATATTTATTACTATTCATCAAAGAAATAATCATTATAAATAATATGATAATAGAAATATTTTTATTGTTAAGTATTGGTTTAACAAGTTATCTCTATACATCATATTTAATACCTCTAGCTGCGTTTATTATGCCTATAGAACAACATTATATGATTATATGTTTAAGTTGTATATTATTAATAATAGATAATGTAAGTTTATTTAATGACCTTCAAAATAAAAATACTAATTTACAAATCGTAGGCGACCAAGTATTCGAATTAACAGATAATAAAGTTATCGTCTATAATATAACAAAAATAAAAGATGAACCTATAACACCAACTAGCAAACTTAAGCTCAAAAGAAATATACTCAATAAAAAACATCCGAGTTATGAGGAACTATTCACTATTGATTAATAATAACTCTCACTTCAGGTTCTATATTAATCAATTTGTCAATATAATTCCTATAATTAGCTATTATTTCATCATTTTTATTCAATTCACTCTTTATTATTGAATTAGATTGTTTATAATTTTGTTTTATGTTATTTAACATCTTCAAATGCTGTCGATTAGAATAATCATTACTTAAATCTGTTTTTATCTTTAGTTCGATGTTATAATTATTATAATAAGATTTAAGTTCTTTCAGTTTGGGTAATATAATTTCTGTATTTTCAATATTATCATTTATATAAGAAATTAATTTAATTTTATTTAATTCCTTCTGATTGATTGAATATGTCTCTAATTGTTTTAATGAAAATGAACCTATTATATATAACGGTATAAAAACAGAACTAAAAGCAAATGTCTCATAAGTTTGAAAAATAGCTGTCGAAATAATAGGCAGCGAAATAAATAACCAGTTAGTTTTAATTCTAGATATCATTATTTCAATTTTTAATACAAAGACTTAAATCAATTTAAAAATATGTATTAAAAAGATATATATGACGTCTTCCAATTATATTAATGACGTATGGTCATTATATTTTCATGACCCATATGACATGAATTGGGATAATAGCAGTTATAAATTCATCACTACTATAAGTAGTGTCGAAGATTATATTAATATCTATAAGGCATTCGAAGATTTATGGCAGAGAGGCATGTTTTTCATAATGAGAGAACATATTATGCCACGATGGGAAGATGAACATAATAAAAATGGTGGTTGTCTGTCATTTAAAGTTAATAAACAAGATTTTAACGAAAAATTATTTGAAGTTGGTGCATTAATCTTAGGAGAGACTATGGGAAAAACTGATATGACTTCTACTTGTATCAATGGGTTTTCAATTAGTCCAAAAAAGAATTATCATATTATTAGAATATGGCTCAAAAACAATGAAAGAATAAATAGAAGTTTGTTTAATTTAACTATACATCCTTATTCGGTTATTATGTATAAACCACACAATGAATTATAAAAAAATCAATATAAATATAATATTTATTATAAAAATATGTCTATTACTACTACTTTCGAAAATCTCATTAAAAGTGAAGATTATTTTAAAGCCTTATTTGATGAATTTAAATTTGATTTAATTCTCGAAAATGATATTCAACGTGTTTTTAAACGAACTACATATAAAATATATGATTTACAATGTATTAATTTCCCAGCTGCCTTATTATCATTCGTCGAAGACCTCTTATCAAATAATAATATCGAAATTCATTTAACCGAGACTTTTATTAATCCCAATAAAGTAAATTATTATGGTTCTATAAAAACACAACTATCTAATTATAAATTCATCGAAGATATTTATTATAGTGTCAATCTTATTAATACTAACAATAAAATAACAATTGAAACTTCTATCGATAAAAAATATGATGAATATTCTATTAACGAATTTGATAAAATCATGTTGTCTATATTATTGATGTTTATTGAAAACGGATATACCTCATATGTTAAAAATGAGATATTCAAAAAAAATATGAGCAGAATTAATCTTCACTCTTTTGAGCTAAACATAACTTAACACTTCCCATCGAAGCAATTCCATATTGTAAAATTATAGGATAAGAATTTTTTAAATAAATTTCTACGGTCGAACATAAATTAGTGCATTTTGTAAAAATACTTAAATATTTCAAACTGAAAACACCTTGAATTATCTCTTGATTGTCATTATTCTTGATTTGTATATTTTGTGTTTCCGTTGCTAAGATAGTCTCTTGACAACAGAATTCTCCCTGACAACTCAAAATAAGTTTATTACCGATGTTTTTAATTTCGATATATTCTGCCAAATTGTGCATATCTCTTATTATTTTCTGTAGATATGCTGAAGGCATTGTTATTATTGTATTAAAATCAGCAGGCGGTATATCGACACTGACGACATCAATATCTAACATCGATAATTTATATGTAGTCTTAACATTCTTTTCATTATTTTCTATTGTTATACCCAAAATATTCGGGTCATTTTTATGAATAAACAATGATAATATATCTCCATTTTGAATGGTTTTTATTAACATATGAAATTTAAGCATGTTTATTCCTACATAAATCTTTTTCATACAATAATAACTTTCGAATTTATCTGCATGCAATTTTAAATGTATCAGAACAATATGAGTATTATCTAATGCAACTATCTTCATGCCATTTTCATCGAATTCCAAATTGACATCCATTAAAATTTCTTTCATTGCATCAATCACCGATTTTATCGTCGATGCTTGTATTGTTTTTATTTCTAGAATGTAATTTTCCATTTACATAACTAAAATTAAAAAACCTTTATATATGTAAATACAAAGGCTCATCAATGTCGGCTTCATTTAAAGTTTTTGACGTTTCACTAATTTTATTAACGATATTATTTAAATAATTACTGGGTTTTATATAACCTTTACCTAATTTTAATGTTTCTTCTAAAAACCAATTATTATCTTTTTTTCTTTTATATTGCATTTCAATAATTTTATTTAACTGTGAATAATCGTAGCTGCTCATCTACTTTTTTTTAGATATTATTTTTTGCATTTCTATGTCATATAAATCACATGTATCACGGATATCATTCCATTTTTGTGTTTCTTCACTGATTATCGCCTCAGCCTTCTCCTGAACATCCCATAATTCTAATAAAGTCTTTACTTGGTCTTTATTGTTTTTGTTATAAATAATTTCTATTTCTTCTATAGTCATATTAGCAGGAGCTTGTTTTATTAATGTATCCATTTCTATATATTTTTATATTTAGATAATTTTAATTTCCCATAATCCTCAGATATCTTATAAGCCATTATCTCAAAGGGATGTTCGTTTATTGCCGGTATTATATCATTTATACCCGTAGGCATCGTAGATTTATATTTATAAAATAATTCATTTCCATTTCGGTCTTTATATATATATTCATCTAAATCAGGATTGGCTCTTATCAATAATTCGCTATCACGTCTTCTTGAAATCGTATAACCATTTTCTTTTAAATATTTATTTATGTCTTTGTTATATCTCTGGTAAATATGAATACTTTCATGAATAAGAACCGTTATCAATGCGTCATCGTCGTAATTAACGATTTTAGGTGATAAAAATATTATGTCGGCTCTTGTATGTGGAAAACCTTCTTCATAAATATCGCCTATTAATGCAAATTTCCAATTATAACCATTATCAAAATATTTTTTAGCAATTATTGAACAAACATTCAACCGTTTTTTATGTTCTTCTGTGAAATTATAACATTCATTTATAACTTTATTTATATATTCACTCGGACTTTTTGAATCTCTAGCTGTTAAATCATATTCTGTCAAATTAGTTATATATCTGTCTGTGTCGTTTCTTATGAAATTTATTGTTTCCTCCGCTGTCATATAAATATTATCTATATCCGTAAATTTCTCTTTATTTCCACTAAAAGCAACTATCATAATTAAAACAATTATTGATATAAACACGATAGTTAATGCAATATATCTAAATTTAATCATTGGGACCACTATAAATATAATGATAAATTATTTAGATTATCTTCTTGCTTCAATATAAACTTGTCGATAATTTCTCTAGTTATGGTAAAAGGAAATTCAATTATTTTATTATCAGGCATTTTTATAAATCTATGCATATTTATATGAGAATATATATTATTTATATTTCGTTGTAGGTTTCTCACTCCGTCTTCTTGTGCTGTTTTGCTAATTATATATTCTATTTCTTTGTCACTTATTATGATATCATTCTCAGAGATATTATAAGATTTGCAAATATCTTTTATTAAATAATTCTTACTCAATTCTATTTTATCTGATAATTTGTATTTATCGACGTTTATAATTATCATTCGGTCTCGTAATATAGGATTTATCTTGTTTGCATCATTGAATGTAAAAAACATTAATGACTTTGATATATCGAAACTAATGTCATCTATATATTTATCTGTGAAACTATCATTTTGTGTGGTGTCTGTCATATTAATTAATGTATTTATAATATCATGTCCTTCGTTATTATCTGAAACTTTGTCTAATTCATCAAAGAAAAAAATAGGGTTCATTACTTTGGCTTGTATTATCTCATCAATTACTTTACCATATCTAGAACCTGCATATGTATATGAAAAACCTTTCAAATAACTCGCATCAGATATACCAGCTAATGAAATAAATGAAAATGGATATTTTAAAACACTCGCTACGCCATCTTTTATTAATTTCGTTTTACCTACACCCATCGAACCCTGAATACCTATTGCATAACCTTTCGCATTTGGATTTACCATAAATTGCGCCAGTATTCTCATTATATGTTGTTTTGTCTCCATATGTCCGTAAATTTTCTTATTGAGTTCTTCAAGAACAATTGGCAAATATTCGCCAATAGACTTTTGTTCAATTTTATAATAAACACCAAAAGGAATTTTAGATATTACATTTATCCAAGTATTTATTTTATCATATTCGCTCGTTGATTCTTCCATCTCATCCAGTTGATTGAGTTTATTCATTATTATTCGTTTATTTCTTATTGAATTGTTTGACAACAAAAATTTAAATCTTAATGGAACTATTTCAGAGTTATCACTGTTTTGCAATTCTTCTTCAAGTTTTAATATATTTTTCTTTTCCTTTTTTGATAATTTTTTATAATATTTCATATCTTCATCTGTATAATTTTCTAATAACTTATTTCTATTTTCCTTTTTTTCAATTATAAAATAATATATCTCTAAATACCAATATATTAATACTAACAATAATAATATTGATATTAGTATTATTATTATTAGTATTATGATATACCATAATATATGCATGGTTTAATAATTATTATAATTATTATTCATTTACTTTTTACGCTTCTTTTTTTGTTTCCTCTTCCTCCTCTTCTTCATCGTCTTCATCCTCTTCATCATCATCCTCTTCCTCTTCAAAGTCAAATTCTTTCATGTTTTTATTCTTAGTAATGGTATAATGTTTTTTAATATACCTATATACATATAATAATACCATAAACATTATTATTGCTAATAATATTGCTGTTACTATAATTGATATAATTGCTATTATAATATACCAAAACAAATGCATATCTGTTATATTATAAATATAATGAAAAATTATTCAAGTTATTTTCACGCTTCATAATAATATACTTGTCTATAATTTCTTTAGTTATTGTAAAAGGAAATTCGATGGTTTTATCATCTGGCATTTTTATAAACCTATGCATATTTATATGAGAATAAATATTATTTATATTTCGTTGTAAGTTTCTTACTCCGTCTTCTTCCGTTGTGTTGTTGATTATATATTCTATTTCTTTGTCTTTTATTATGATATCATTCTCAGAAATATTATAAGATTTGCAAATATCTTTTATTAAATAATTCTTACTCAATTCTATTTTATCTGCTAGTTTGTATTTATCAACTTTTATAATTATCATTCGGTCTCGTAATATAGGATTTATCTTTTCTATATCATTGAATGTAAAGAACATTAGCGACTTCGACAAATCTAATTTAATTTCTTCTATGTATTTGTCTGTGAAACTGTCGTTTTGTGTTGTGTCCGTTAAATGAATTAAAGTATTCGTTATTTCTTCACCTTGTTTATTAGTAGCAACTTTATCTAATTCATCAAAGAAAAAAATAGGGTTCATTACTTTGGCTTTTATTATCTCTTCTAAGATTTTACCATATTTCGAACCTTCGTATGTATATAAATGACCTTTCAAATAACTCGAATCAGATATACCACCTAATGATATGAATGCAAACGGATATTTTAAAACACTCGCTACGCCATCTTTTATTAATTTCGTTTTACCTACACCCATCGAACCTTGAATACCTATTGCATAACCTTTCGCTGTTGGATTTACCATAAATTGCGCCAGTATTCTCATTATCTGTTGTTTCGTTTCGTTATGTCCGTAAATCTTCTTATTAAGTTCTGCGAGAACGGTTGGCAAATATTCGCTAATCGAATTATATTCAATCTTATAATAAATACCAAAAGGAATTTGAGATATTGTATTTACCAAATTGTATAATTTTGCATATTCTCCTGTATATGCGCACATAACTTCAAGTTCATTAAACCTATTCATAATTGCTCGTTTATTTGTAATTGAAGTATTGGCTAACAATAACTTAAATCTCAATGGAGTAATAACTAAAGGTTTATTTTTATCGCCATTTTGCAATTCTTCTTCAATTTGAATAATATCTTCTTTTTCTTTGATAGTTAATTTATCATAAAATTTCATTTCTTCTTTACTGTAGTCTTTCAATAAATCATTCTTCTTTTTTCTAGGTGGCATTGTTTTAATAATAACAATTATTATTTTATATGCAACATCTATAATAATACGATTTACCGCTGTTTTCGTTGTATCTAATTATTTCTACGATATCACCTTGTTTTAGACCAAGCCATTTTGCAATAACGTCTGTTTTTAAAATAATTGGCATTTGTAATTTACTTTTAACCAAATATTTATTCATAATTTCGGTGGTTTCATCTGTAGATAATTTACGATGTGGTGGCACTAATTGATGTTTAGTTGGGTTGAATTGTAATTCGTTCAGTTGAAAAAACTGTAACATTCCTTTCTTTTTCTGTAAAATCTTATCAATAAGATTTAATTGAGTTATTGTAGGAGTTGTTAATATATCATTTCCAAATATTAGAATTATGTTATATTTACCATTATATTCATTTACGAATGTATCGATATTATTCTTTGATGCCCGTTTTAATTGGTCTATGATGTCTTGACGCATTTTTTTAGTCAATGCGAATATTATTGTTGTATCACTCGTTTGAAATTGGATAATACTACTTTCATTATAAAATTCTTGTCTGTTAATATCAACTTCATGTTCTTCGAATTCGTCAATATTTTCTCCTCGCAACTCTGATAACATTGATTTTAAATTTTCAATAGCCCTATCGATTTCCATTTTATAAAAATATTATTTCTATCTGTTTATATATCATTTTTTATTTATAAAAAAAATGATTTTTTGTTGTTATATGATATAACTATTAATAAACAAAAATATGTCATTGGATTCTATCATTAATTTTATCTCAAAAACGGAATATACAACTGCTGAATTATCTGTTTGTAATTATTTTAGAGGTGATATATATGAATATTATAGATTTGGTAGCGAATATATGAATATTCTAAAAAATACATTTAATAATTATACAACTGTAACTGACGATTCTATTATTTTTATCAATAATAATCTCTGGTTCTATATTAAATTTTCTATAGATAATAACGAAATATATTGGACTGTCAATATCGCCGAAACCTTAAACAAACTTAATGACAGAACGAATAAAATTAATCATTTTTAAGTCTAAAGCCTTTCCATCCATCTTTAATATAAATACCATAGATTTTATCAATATATGAACGTAGTTGTTGTCTATCTGGTTGTTTCTTACCTTTGGCGACATTCTCAACTCCCCAACTCTTGAAATCAGCATATACTTCCATAATTCCAATCTTTTCTTTAGCACTCTCATCCTTAATAATTCTATCATTAACATATTGTCCGATGACGTCATTATTATCTTTGTATTTCTGGGTTGCATTGATTACTTCTCTAGGTTCAGTAATCTTATTAGGATTAATATTTTTGTGTCTTTCAATCAACATCGAAACGAAATGATCAGCATATCTATCAAATTTATCTGATAATTCTAAATCCATCATAAATTCATTTGGTTTTGACGGGTCTGGATTTTCACAGAACTTTGAAGCAAATTCAACCACTCTCAAACGACGCCAAACGCCACCATCTTGAGACGGAATTTCAGGCAATTCATTACAAGCTAATATCATCTTAAATTGTGGTTTAAATTCATACGGTTCTTTATATAAACCTCTTGTTAAAATTCGGTCATTACCGGACAATTCTTTCATATAACCTACATTAATTTTATCGTTTTCATTCGGTTCTTGCATTACTGCAAATCGACGTCCTTTCATTCTCTCAATTTCACCTTGAGCCGAATTAGATGCCGCTCGTTTTTGTGTTAATAATGCAATAGGCAATGTCGCATAATAATCGCCTACTGATTTTTGAATCAAGTCTAACAATCTACTTTTGCCATTACTTCCTTGACCTGTGAATATATAAAATCGTTCTTGGGCTATCGAACCATCAATAATACAAGCTAGAATATCTAATACATAATTACGAACATTTACATTCGTAAATACCTTTTCGAAAAAATCATTGATTTCTACGATTTCTGGATATTCAATTGAATATGGAATATAATTTCTTTTTGTTGATAATGAAATATAATCATCAGGCATACCTTCACGGAAAATATGCATCTTCATATCATAAACACCGTTCTTAAATCCTATTAAATGCGGACGACAATCTAATAATTCTTCGAAATTTTCATCAATAAACAAGCATTTACATTCCTTCATTACACTGTCTTTATAAGAAGTCTTTTTGAGATTGGAAGCAATTTTCATGGCTTCTGACCCTCGTTTGCTATACATCGATTGCTGAGCTTTGTCATATGCATTATTAGAACTTAATGTATTATAATGCATTGCTCTGTCTAGGAATTTACGACAGATTTCTTCACTCAATGAACGACGCAAATTCAAACCTTCTCTTGTTTTAATCCAACAATGTGAATCACGGTCATATTTATACCAAGTATCCTTATTAACTGCTTTGTATTCACCTTTATAAATAACTTGAACTAATTTTGCAACATCATAATGAGCACCTTCTGAACCTATCGAAATATCAATCAAAGGAATTACCGAATTATCAATAATTTCTTTATATCGCTGAGGGTTATCAGTTTTGGCCCACCAGCGTAGAGTTCCCATTCCTAAATGGTCTTTACGCATTTTATCCCATAAATTCTGGCATTCGCCTTCGATGTAATTACTACCAATTTTTGAAAATTCTGTCCATTGTGCCAATAATCTATAATCGATATTTCGCAATACCCATCCAAGATTAATCCAATCATTATAACGTTCTGCTCTCGTTTGTGATAAGCATTCAGTTATTAATTCTCTGGCCAATACATAATCATCGTCATTTGTATAATTCTTAATAACATTAATTTCTTTTTTTAATAAGATGTTATTTTCTAGTTTTTCTTTTAATTTCTTATCTACAATCGGCAATATATGTCTGATATATTCTTCGATTTCTGATGTATAACTTTCATTAATTTTAGTTGGTTCAGTTGTGATATTTCTCATCGAAAACAATTTAATATATGATATCTCAAGTTCTGCTGACGGAACATAATCATGCATAATTGTTTCTTCCTTGTAATTATAAATCTTGGTCACTCTGTAGGCTTCTGATTCTGGTTTTTTACTCCCATACATCTGCCAACAATTAGCATTTATAATTGCTTTGTCAATAATATCTTCATATTCATTACATAAATACAAATCTTTGAAGATTTGAGAAGCAATATCTAAAATTTTCTTTCTAATAAAAAATTGTGTATTATTATCTATAATCACATGCGGAAAAATAATATGAATACCGTCTTTGATTTTATTTCTAAATTCTGTCGGATATGGTTTTTCCATAACATATGCGACATTGCTTTTTTCATCAATATCTAAATATGTATTGATTATTTTAAAATAATTGTCTATAATCTTATAGACATTATCATCTGTATATAATCGTTGAATAAATGGTTCTCCATTTTCATTAATAGGCATAGAAAATCTGAAATCTAAATCAACTCGCAATGGACTTGGTTCAACAGGTTTTTCTGTATAATGCAATGAAGTACCATTTGCAATGGCTAATGAATATAAATTTAAAAATTCGGTGTATTCATCATTGGCAATATATAAAGCGACTTTAGGATTACCTATACTCGTATTTGTATATTGCTTTCCTTTTTCAACTTTATGTTTAGAAATAAAGCTTTTAAACTTCTCTTGATGAGCCATAATT
>Ga0078894_10001951_pt1 | contig 15483 bp, 30 predicted proteins | sample LauGreSu1BDMLBSD_2_FD_67506 | JGI IMG/M metagenome (GOLD analysis project Ga0078894, IMG submission 67506) | Freshwater lake microbial communities from Lake Michigan, USA - Su13.BD.MLB.SD (version 4) (version 4) | ecosystem: Environmental > Aquatic > Freshwater > Lake | place: Lake Michigan... | reverse complement strand
ACTACAGCAATTTAAACTACATCTTAATGCTATAGAAGGTGGTCGGAGGACAGGCAGAAATGCTTTCTAGAAATAGACACTGATAGAATAGATAGGTCCAGAGAATCTGGAATATGATTTACATACAGAAGAATATGTAATAGGCAACATGAATGTTGATAGGGTCTGGGTGCCGTAATTGGCCAGACCAGAATACTAAACAAATTGGCACGATCATCCTGTTAAATTTAGAATGTTAACAGCAACTTTAACTTTTTCGCTATAAAAGAAAAAACACATTCTGTAAAGGAAATATCATGAACGCATTTGTAAATGCAGTAGCAAATCAAGAAGCCCGTACCGCAAACGGTATGAAGGCTCGTAAGTCAACAGCCAAGGCTACAGTTGACTTGTTCTACAAGATCGGCGCAAGCCGTGGTAAGGACATCACAGGCGACTTCACAGCCGCTTATGTGGAAAACTCAGACGTAGCACTACGCATCGCACAATGGGCACGTGATGTCCGTGGTGGTGCAGGTGAACGTCAACTGTTCCGCGACATTCTAGTACATCTAGAAAAGCGTGACCCAGACGCCGCTTTGGCTCTTCTAAAGAAGATTCCAGAAGTTGGTCGTTGGGATGACATCTTTGTCTTCTCTAACCCTGACCTGAAGTCAGCCGCTTATACCATGTTGGGTGATGCCCTACGTGCTAAGAACGGTTTGGCTGCAAAGTGGACTCCTCGTAAGGGTCAAATTGCCGCTGAAGTTCGTGCCTTCTTTGGCATGACTCCAAAGCAATATCGTAAGAGTCTTGTTACTCTTACAAAGGTTGTTGAAACCCAAATGTGTGCAGGAGATTGGGATAACATCAATTTCAGTCACGTTCCTTCTGTAGCTGCTCGCAACTACAAGAAGGCATTCAACCGTCACACACCAGCATTTGCTGAGTATGTGGCCAAGTTAGTAAGTGGTGACAAGACTGTTAAGGTTAACGCCAGCGCAATCTTTCCACATGACGTACTGAAGGGAATCGCTCACAGCTACAACAAGCTGGACAAGACAGAAACCGACCATGTAATCGCACAATGGGACGCTCTGCCTAACTACGTAGGTGACGCAAGTATCCTACCTCTAGTTGACGTATCTGGTTCGATGACAACATCTGTTCCAGGTTCGACTGTTCGTTGTTTGGACGTTGCGGTTGGCCTAGGCTTGTACTTGGCTGATAAGAACAAGGGTGTGTTCAAGGACACATTCTTGACTTTCTCCAGCAAGCCACAACTTGTTACTCTAAAGGGTAACATTGTTGACAAGGTAACCCAAATGTCTAAGAGTGATTGGGAAATGAGCACTAACTTGCATGCCGCTATGGACAAGATCCTGAGCGTTGCAGTTAAGGGTTCAGTACCAGCAAGCGACATGCCAAAGATGTTGCTGATCTTGTCAGACATGCAGTTTAACCAATGCGCCCGTTTCGACGACAGCGCAATGGAAATGATCGAACGCAAGTTCGAAACTGCTGGCTATGTTGTGCCACAAATTGTTTTCTGGAACCTAAACAGTTCAGACAATGTGCCTGTTAAGGCAGACAAGAGTGGTGCCGCATTGGTAAGTGGATTTAGCCCAAGCATCATGACAGCACTGCTGTCAGCGGATATGGACCAATTCACTCCAGAAGGTATCATGCTTAAGACTGTAATGGTCCCACGCTACGATATCTAAAAAACATTGTTTTTGAATAGCACCTTCGGGTGCTATTTTTTTAGGTGTGTTGTTGTAAAAATACAACAATCAATTCGTTGACTAAATTTGTTTTTGATTGTATAATAGTGGTATGAAAAAAATATATAATGTAATATGGAAGGACACAAGCAATGTTGTTTGTGATAAAGAATTTGATGGCTTAACACCAGCGATGAATTGGGCTAAGACATTGGACTACTTTGTCACCATTAGAGGTGGTGAATTTGAAGTAGTTGGTAAATTTGGAGTTGACAGCGTAGAGGACGGTAAGTGTCCAGATGGTGTCGCTTATGATTGGAACAAAGCATCACGTATTGGTGCAACACGGAGAAGATAATGCCATGGATTGAAAATGTAGCCGCAAGTGATATCCCTATTGGATTTCATCACGATGCTGGCCCAAACAGTATGCTGATTAGCATTGTGGATCCAGCCAGCTGGCGTCCTGAAGCCAAGCATCAGTTCAAAGAGCGTCACAACTTTGAGTTCCTTGATGTAGAAGAAAACGACCATGTTGATGATGAAGCAATGAAGTGTAGTCATGAGCAGGCCGCAGAGCTTGTTCGCTTGCTACAACACGCATTGGAAAATCGCATGAATGTTGTTGTCCATTGCTTTGCTGGTATTTGTCGGTCGGGTGCGGTTTGTGAGCTTGGAGTTATGATGGGCTTTAATGATACAGAGCGTTTCCGTAGTCCTAACTTGCTGGTCAAGCATCGCATGATGAAGCATTTGGGTTGGACTTATGACGCAGATGAAAAACCTAATATTGACGATTGGCGTACATTCAAACCTGTTGCATAAAAACAACATTCATTGCTGTATTCTCTAGTTGACAAACCTAGTTTTTGACTGTATAATATACACATACACTAACAAAACAGGAGTAGAAAATGAAACAAAATCATACCATGTACATCTACAAAGCAGACAAGCGTACCAAAAGTGGTGAACGTCTTGTTTCAACTACAGTTTGGCAACATCGCGATGAAGCAGAAATGAAGCGCGAAGTGCGTGAATTGCAATACGAACTTTATCCTACAAGATTAGGTTTTCGAATTGAGTTTCATCCAACAACAGTAACAGTTAAAAATTTGATGACCGGTAAAGACGTCCAAATTGATCGCGACACTCCTTGGTGTTGCAATCCAGCTTCGGAGTCATACTGGTCCATGTAAAGGAGTCAGTATGATGATTGTAGCAAAATTTAAAGATAAGATTGTACAGATCGTTCGGGTTACTGAGACTGTACAATTTTCACAAGACAAGGGCTGGATTTTGGTCTGCTTTGATTTCGATAAGCCAATGCGTAAACGAGATCACATCAAGTGGGTAAAAGCCAGCGAAACACAATTTGAATGGATCCGCGAGTTCGCGGGAGAATAAAATGAAAACATGGATCACAAGTGACTTGCACTTTGGTCATGCTAACATTATGAAATTTTGCCCTGTAACAAGGGCAAGATTCAACAACGATGTAAAGTACATGACTGAAGGCATGATTACAGAATGGAATGAAAGAGTAGGCCGTGATGATTTGGTCTACATCTTGGGAGACGTGGCTTTTTGCTCAGCAAGTGATGCGGCAAAGATTATGCGTCGATTGAATGGTCGTAAGATATTGATAGAGGGAAACCATGACCGAAAGTTGGTTAAGGATGTAAGTTTCCAAAACGAGTTTGAAGAAATCCACAAGTATTTGGATATCAACTATGATGGTCACAAGATCGTCATGTTTCACTATCCAATTAGCGAGTGGGATCAAATGCACAGAGGTAGCTTGCAGTTTCACGGACATTTACATGGCAACGCCAGTGGCTTGGAAAAGTATCGAGCCAAGGATGTGGGGTTTGACTCTACAGGCGAAATTGTCATGTCTATGGAACGTGCCATCGGCAGTATCAAAAACAACGAAGTAAAAGGACATCATGTATGAGATGCGAAGATGAAAGCCATTTACCAGTAGCAGAACAAAGCCTAGTGTTCCGCTTGTACAAACGAGCAGAAATACGTAGGCAGATTCCGGGAAGGTTAGCAGTAATAGAAGGTAAGCCTGATAAGATTGCTAACCTTCTAGAAGAGGCTGCAATGGAAATTCAAATGCTACAAGCAACTATTGTCGAAATTAGTAAGCATACCAAAGGAAGGGATAATTTTCAACCATGAATAAATGTTATCAATTGATTGGGGTTCCTGGCTCGGGAAAAAGCACTTGGGTAGATTCTCAAATTTGGGCTTTAACTTGTGTTTGTGTAAGCACTGATAAATGGGTAGAAGTTTATGCCAAAGAAGTGGGTAAAACTTACTCTGAAGTTTTTGCAGATTTCATGCCCACTGCTGTGGATTTGATGGCTAAGGAAGTTGTTGCCGCAAGAGAAGCAGGTCGAGATATTATTTGGGATCAGACCAGTACCACTCTTGCAAGCCGAGCTCGAAAGTTTAACATGCTGCCAGATTACTATCATATTGCAGTAGTTTTTAAGACGCCTGAGCATAAAGAACTTATGCGTCGATTGATGAATCGTCCTGGCAAAGAAATTCCAGATCATGTCGTTGCCAGTATGATTGCTGGCTGGGAAGAACCAACTGAAGAAGAAGGATTCAAAGAAATTTGGTACGTTTAAATTGGTGGCTTGGGTCACCAATTTTTTTGACTTTTATTTAAATAGAATGTATAATAGCATTGTGGACGTGAGTGGAATTTGGTATACCTCCTACTTGGGGTCTGTAAAAAGTAACCAGGTAGGGAATGGCTAGTGATATTATCATGCCTTGGAAGTTCGAATCTTCCCGTCCGCACCATTTTTAACACACAGGCATACAGAGGCTAGAATGAAAAAGTTTGCAATAGTTTTAATGATGATCACATCCACTGCACAAGCGCAATGGAGTTTTGATAACAGTGGTGGACGTATTTTTGACATGAGCAAGAATATCACTAATAAGACCACAGTTGAATTAAAGTTTGTTGATCAAAAAGATATTCAAAAGACTTGCGACACTTTGAGCCGTAAGTACGGAAACAATGGTTACGGTTATGGAGTGTTGGCCTGTACATTTTTCTGGAAAGATAAATGTGTGGTAGTTGTACCTACAAAGGTAGATATGCGAACTGTTGGTCATGAAATGATGCACTGTTTCCAAGGCGATTGGCACGCTGGTAAAAACGAATGAAATACGATTTAGTTGAGGATATTCGTAACAGCCCTGAGATAATGGAAAAGATTCGTGCGGATGATAAACGCTATGCTCAAAACTTGTATGCGGCTTGGTGTAATATGCAATGGTGTCCAAAAGAAATGTGGCCCATTTTGAGACAAGATCCAGACAAGGACTTGTGGTCAGCTAGTTGGCGCAGTGCCGGTGGCATTGTAGCAAACCTTAGAAACAAGGGCGAAGACTATATGGATTATTACTGTTCAGGTATACGTGGCGGACTTAGCTATGATGGTAAAGAAGATGACGACTATTTTGAAAAAACTGGATACCAATCCGAAAGTGTAGTGTCCGAAGAGATTGCCGCAGACCTTGATAAGTTAGGTTGGTTTCCAGTACCATACAACGATGACTTTGTGTAAATACGTTATGACTAAAACAACCTATACTGTTGAAGAATTGTTTGAAGACATTCCTGATGATCCAGGCAATGTCATTTTTAAAATTCCAGAAGAAATATGTAAAGCACAAGGCTGGAAAGAAGGCGATACTGTGAATATTCGAGTAGAAGATGGTGCAATGATTATTAGTAAAGTATGAGCAAAGAGTTAATTGAACTAACAGGTGAAGTTTTAGAAGTATGTCCCAATAATACTTTTAGAGTAAAAATTGATGATATGGAACACGTAATGCTTTGTTATTTGGGCGGCAGACTCAAGCAACACAAAATTAAAGTTATCTTGGGCGATCGTGTTCGCGTTGAAACAAGTCCCTATGATTTAAACAAGGGCAGAGTAACTTACAGGCTATGAACATGAACACCATACTGGAGCGAGCAAACTCTGTATGTGTGGCCGTAAGAAAAGACTGTGACTTTCCCGTTTCATTTAAAGCCTTGATGACCAAAGCACGTCGTCAATTTAAAAAACACGATTTTGACATTGCCCTAAAAACTCAACGTAAAAAATTCTTGGGTCCTGAAGAGTTCTACGTTAATGCCTACTATGACGCAGAGGATGATAAAAATCACGAAACTGCCATAGAAGTATTTCTTTATCACAATTTTGCAAATACAGAAACATGGGATCACAAGCATGTTACTGATATTTTAGTTCAATTATTTGATGCTGTTGTACACGAATACAGACATCGCCGTCAAAGTGTAAAAAGGCACTATGCTGTTTACAGCAATCACATGCAAGAACCCTACGTGAACTATCTAGCAGATCCAGATGAACTGGATGCATATGCGTTATCCATCACCATAGAATTATGCAGAACTTTAGGCAAATATCGAGCCCTAAATTATATGCATCGTTTCACAGCACTTAGTCGTTTTAAAATTCAAAATGTATACGTAAGTCCAAATCTCAATGCGTATGTTAGCCATTTTGGTAATATTGACGACGGACTAATAAAACGCCTTGCCAAAAAGGTTTATATCCGACTTAAAAAGATTGACACAGACCACGTATTCGTGTAAAATACAAGTATTAAATTATTTCACGGAGCGGTGATGGTCAAGATAAAAGAGTTCCCACTTCAAACAGTTTTAGAACTAGCTTGTGCCGCACAGCGAGTTAACAAAACTTACCAAAAAGATCTAGAGGCAGTACACGCTGACGGAGACATTTTTGACGGTAAAGTAATGTATTACAAATATCCAAATCGTCAGCTAATGTTGTTCGCGTTAGGCGAAGATCACGCTCAGTATAACGAAAGTTACCCTAAACCCCAATTACTTTGCACCAATTTAGATGATCGTGAATTGGCTAACGATATCCAAAAATATTATCGTCGATTGCTATTTGCGGCCATTCAAGGTGACAACGAATTCCAAACGGAAGTAAATGCATTGTTAAGCAAGTCAGAAACTCCAATCAACAAATTTGGATTTATTGCCTGCCTTCCCAGTGTTTACAAACGAGACTATGCACGTCATCAAACTGAAAAACGTGTCAAAACTTTGGATGACGGATATGTGGGTTTGATTGGTGAACAAATTCTAGATAAGGATTGTGAAATTATCAACTCACAACGCTCAAAAAACTTTGACGCTTGGAACATTGATGCTATAATAGACAATAAGATGGTGTCTTGGTTTAGTCAAGCAGACCTAAAATTAGGACCTTGTGTTGTAATTAAAGGTAAGGTAAAAGACCATAGCAAGCATTGGAAATATTCAAATGCAGTAACTAGACTTAACTACGTAAAGGCGGCACAATAAATGGCGGGCAAAGCAAAATCAGTTTACCTCACAGTAACTACGTTAGATCACAAATCAGTTTTTCATCGTATGTTTTTTAACGCAAAAGAGTTTAACGAGTTTGTTAATACAGAAGAGTTTAAAGCAAAGTATCCAACCACTGAATATAAGATTGTAAAAGAGACTTATTAAAATGGGTAAAGAAAAGCACATTCCAAAAGTGTATATTGATGGCGAAACTGCGGATCGTATTACAGCACTTACATTACGTGATTATCGTGCTTACCTTAAAAAAGAATTAGCACAATGGAAAAAGAATCCCAAGACAGAAGATAATCCAGATGGGTACTGGATGCACCCCGAAGACGTAACAGGTAATATACGTAGAATTGAAGCACTAAATTTAATCATTAAAGATTACATTGAAGTCCCGGAGGTAACATGAGTGAAGAAGATCAAGAATTTATAGACTATGAAACGTTTGCTAAACGGATGGAGAAATCTTATCCAAAAATGTTTGAAGGAAAGTATGGCGGATTTGCTGTAGGTAAAGGTTGGTATCCAATCCTTGAACGACTATGTTTGAACATTCAGCAACATCTCGAGTGGAAGAATAGAGAAAGTGAAGTTGTTCCGCAAGTTATTGTTGAACAGATTAAAGAGAAATTTGGCGGACTACGCTTCTACTATCAGGGAGGCGATGACCAAGTTGCTGGCATGGTTCGTATGGCCGAGGCATGGGCAGGTGTTGCTTGCGAAGAGTGTGGTGGCATTGGCAAGCGCAGAGGCGGGGGATGGGTGCGTACATTATGTGATGTACACGAAGCAGAGCGTCAAGCTCGTATTGAAGAACAAGCAAGAAAGGATGGCTTAGAGCTATGATGGAAAAATTTATGGAATGGTTTGGTCGTAACCGTATAACGATTGGATATGTAGTTGGTGGAGTGAATGTATTAAACGGTGTTACAAATGTGGCCCTTGGAGATATATTAGGCGGTGTGTGTTTTATTATACTAGGTTCAGCAATTATTTTTGATTCAAAGGTGTTCAAATGATTACAATGAAAGAATGGATGGAATTGGTTGACTATAAAATTACCGAAGGCGGTGATTATGGTTGGAGTTGTTACGGATCTAATCCTTATACACTAGATTCATGGAACGGCGTTCACGGTAAAGGTGGATATAGTTTTAGTATTATCTTTAGCACTAAAACTCAAAAGGTCTACGAAGTAAGTGTATGTGATTACACAAACGACCGTGCCTACAGAATGATTAATCCAAAAAATGTTGAAAAGCATCGTAAAGAAGCAGAGGACCGTGGTATTAATTTAAACGAAGCCTGGGACTGTGTTGACTATGTAGATTTGGATGTAGTTGATGATTTTATTCAAAAGTGTTTGGCTATTAAGGCCGGCGAAGATTATGACACAAGAGTGCAAGTACCAGTTGACTTTTCAGACGAAGATCTGTTAAAATACATGAAGATGGCACATGATCGGGATATGACCTTTAACGAATTTGTTGAAGAAGCATTGCGTAATGTGCTTGAAGAGTTTAAGGCAGGTCGTCTTACTAAAGATAATTTACCAGCGTTCATAACGGCAAAAGAGCATGAAGATTAAATTGGTTAGTGACTTACATTTGGAATTTTCGGATTGTTTTATCAACAATAACGAAGGTGCCGATGTATTGATTTTGGGTGGCGATATTATGATTGCCCAGGATCTACACGATCATCATGCGGCTGATTTCAATCCATATAGTAATGGTGCGTTAGCTGACCTTAGCCGTAAGATGCAACGAGTAGCTCGCTTTCGTGATTTTTTCAAGCGGTGTAGTTTTCAGTTTCCCCATGTGATTTACATCATGGGCAATCACGAATTCTATCACGGCAAGTTCTATGCTGGCATTGATTACATGCGGGAAGAAGTTGCCAAGTACCCAAACATCTATATGTTGGAGCAGGATACTAAAATTATCGACGATGTAGTGTTTGTAGGTGGTACACTTTGGACTAACATGAACAAACGTGATCCACTTACCATGCATGCCATTGAAGGTATGATGAACGACTTTCGTATCATCCGAAACGACAAGCGTAACTATGCCGCTATGAGTGCGTTGGATGTTGCTATACGTCACGACAAGACACTGGGATATATCAAACTCATTGTTGAGGAACACAAAGACAAGAAGTGTGTAGTAGTAGGACATCACAGTCCAAGTTTTCAAAGTATGCATCCAGTGTATGCAAATGATACTTTAATGAACGGTGGCTACCACAGTGACTTGAGTGAGTTCATCTTGGATCATCCACAGATTAAACTGTGGACACATGGTCACACCCATCATCCGTTTGATTATATGATTGGTGAGACACGTATTGTATGTAATCCACGTGGTTACGAAAACGATGGTTACAGCGAAGATACAGGCTGGGACGAGACTAAAATTTTGGAGATTTAAAAATGGCAGAAGAAAAAGTAATGACTGTAGCACAAATGCTACGAACAACAGCTCAAAATACATTCGAGTTACTTAATAAGGTAGCAGATCATGTTGAGAGAATAGAACAAGAAAATGCAGAAATGAAACGGAAACTACATGACGACCTTAAATGAAAAAGAATTTGCCGAGTTTAAAATTTGGCTTAAAGGACTATTGGCTGACGGTGAGGTAAAACTTGTTTTTACCAAAAAAGACGGAACTGACCGTGAAATGACTTGTACTACAAATGATGCGCTTATTCCAACTTCCCCAATTAATGAATCAGTTGATACTGAGCCTAAAAAAGAAAAGAAAGTAAACGAAGAAGTTATGCCCGTTTATGATCTTGAAGCACAGGGATGGCGTAGTTTCCGTTGGGATAGCGTGAAAGAAGTTAAAATTACAATCGGAGAAGATAGTGAGCACGATACGCAGCCACAGTGATGTTTGTGATGTTAAGAACGTTACAAGCAATAAAGTTGTAGAAGCAGTTGTTCAAGACTTCAAGGAATTAGATACATTGTATGTTATAATAAACAAAAGTGTAAAACTTCCCATGAAGTGGAATGGCCGAGTATACGAAGGTCGTATGGCTGGTATGGATTTTGTCAGCAATGGTCCTAAAATTTCAGTAATAGAAACTAGCAGTAGGGGTTAAAATGAAAATTGGTCTTAGTTATAGTCGTTGTATCCGTGATATTGTAGATGGGGTCGTAGACATTAACGATGTGTTAGTAGTCATTGCACGAACTGATTTTGACCCACGAGACGACGAACAGTGGCAAGGTATTTGGCAAGGTTATGCCGGTGGCTCTGATACAAATCTGATGCGTGGATTCTTTGGAGGCAGTAATCCAGAATGGGCTGGTTACACAGACGAGGATGAAGATCGATTCCGTAGTGTTAGCATTGAACTTTGGGAAACTGGTAAACTTCACCAGCCACGCAAGTTTGGCGCACATCCTAGTCGCCGCCCAGAAATTTGGCTAGAGGCTGTCCTGCCAAGTAGTGAACTAGAATCAAACCCAGCCGCTAAGAAAGCATGGGACAAGTTTCAAACAGTTGCAAGTTTAACAAATGTAAATTTAGATAAGGAATACAAATAATGCCTAATTTGGTGCCAATGGTAATTGAAAGTGAGCCGAAGGGCGAAAGAGCATATGACATCTATAGTCGTTTACTCAAGGACCGTGTTGTTATGTTAGACACAGATGTTAACGAGCACACATCCAGTTTGATTGTGGCACAGTTGCTCTTTTTGGAAAGTCAAGGTAATGAAGACATTACGTTCTTTATCAATAGTCCTGGAGGATCTGTTACTGCTGGTCTTGCTATTTACGATACCATGCAATTTGTAAAGCCAGATGTAGCAACCTATGTTATGGGACAAGCCTGTAGTATGGGCAGTTTCTTAGCACAGGCCGGACATCCAGGAAAACGATTTGTTCTTCCAGAAGCCCGTACTATGATTCACCGTGTTAGTTCGGGAACTCCGGGAACACGTGGTAGCGTTCACGTTCAAGAACTACAGTTTGAAGATGCAAAACGTAGCTTTGAAGAAAGTCAGCGTATCAATCAGCGTTTAACAGAACTGTATGTTAAACATAATACCGCTGGGAAAACGTATGAACAGCTATATGAAGCTATGAAATTTGACACGTTTTTATCGGCCAATGAAGCTGTAGAATATGGACTTGCTGATAAAGTGATTTCTAAACGCTAATTTATCTATGCGCTAAATATTCGGATATCACATTATGGAAGGCAAACCCGTGAAAAAGATCGACGACTTTAATGCGCAGGATCGCATAAACAACAAGTTGCTGGATAATGGCGTCCACTTTTTGTTGGGCGAAATTGAGGACGGTAATATAAGTGAAACTATCAAATGGATTGTTTACGAAAATCTTGATAAAAAACAAGAAAAAGTGCTAACTCTCTATATCAACAGTAGCGGTGGAGACTTGTATCAAGCATTTGCTCTGATAGATGTAATGCGGGTGAGTACTCATAAAATACGTACAATTGGTATGGGTAACATTATGAGTGCTGCCTTTTTAATTTTTGCTTCTGGAGAAAATGGTGAACGCTACATTGCTCCAAATACTGGAATCATGTGCCATCAATTTACTGATGGAGTGGACGCAAAGTACCATGATATCAAAGCTCAAATGAAAGAGTCAGATTATTGCAATACTAGAATGGTAAACATTCTAAAAGAAGCAACCGGATTGGATACTCGATCTGTTAAAAATAAACTTTTGCCAGCATCTGATGTGTATTTGACTGCTGATGAATTAATCGAATTGGGCGTAGCCGATCATATTTTCCAAGAAAAAGGTTGACAACCTTGTAGTTGTTTGCTATAATATAGACTAATAAACAACATAATTAGGAAATCAAATGAGCGATCCTTGCTACCGCGTTATTAGTGATTTGGAAATTCATCAAAGTCGCCTAAACAAAGAAGCTATTATCCAAGCACAAGCTGATGCTGGCAATGACGAATTTTTCGAAGGTTGCCGCTTGGCATTTGATTCTATGATTACATTTGGATTGAAACAAATCCCGGAGAAAAAAGATGAAGATGGCCCTGGGTTACCTTGGGATAGTTTTACTCTCGCTCTTACTGGCTTTACTACTCGCAACGTCACCGGCAATACAGCACGTGACATGATTCAAGCCATGATGAAGTCAGCTACAAAAGCAGAATGGAATGGCTGGTATCGTCGTATTTTGATTAAGGATATGCGAGCCGGTTTCAGCGAAACTACAGTTAATAAAGTAGTGAGCAAATCACATAAGAAATATATTATTCCCGTTTTTAGTTGCCAGCTTGCACATGATAGCAACGGTCACGAAAGCAAAGTTACTGGCAATAAACTGATTGAAGTTAAACTGGATGGTGTGCGTGTTATCACTATTGTTCACCCTGATGGTCGAATTGACCAGTTTTCACGCAACGGTAAAGAGCTTGTAAACTTTCCGCACGTTAAGGAACAAATTGCAAAAGTTGCACATTCCTTTAAAGAAGCAATGGTGTTGGACGGCGAGATTATGTCGTCCAGCTTCCAAGATTTGATGAAACAAGTGCATCGTAAGAGTGATGTACAAAGTACAGACGCTGTTCTTAACTTGTTTGATATATTGACACTTGAAGAATTTGAGAACGGTAAAAGCTCAACTACTCAAATTAATCGTAGTCAAGCACTTCAAGATTGGGTTAATACTAATTACGAAGCAATGCCCAACGTTAAAGCATTGGCATTTGAAAATGTTGATCTTGCCACAGCTGAAGGACAGTTGCGTTTTAAAGAAATTAATGCACAGGCAGTTGCTGGTGGTTACGAAGGCATTATGATTAAGGATCCAGAAGCTGGGTACGAATGTAAACGTAGTGTTGCATGGCTGAAATTAAAACCTTTTATTGAAGTTAGTCTAGAAGTAGTAGCAGTAGAAGAAGGAACTGGTAGAAATATTGGAAAACTTGGTGCGCTAGTGTGCGAAGGAGAAGATAATGGACAACGAATTGGAGTCAATGTTGGAAGTGGTTTTACAGACAGTAATCGCGATACTTATTGGAGCGGGCGTGATACTCTTATCGGCAATATTGTTGAAGTAAGAGCTGATGCTGTTACTCAAAATCAAGATGGAACGTATAGTTTGCGCTTCCCTCGATTTTTGAGATTTAGAGGATTTGAGATTGGAGAAAAAATTTAATGACAAACCCGTTTAGAGACCAAGCAAAGTTTATGAAAGCCTGCGACCAAACAGTTGGTGGCGAGTTTGACGAAAATCAATTTAATTTGTATGTTAGATTGATTGAAGAAGAAGCAGGCGAACTTGCTGGGGCAATTGCCGCACATGACCAAGTAGAAACACTTGACGCACTTATTGATATTCTAGTGGTCACTATTGGTGCTATTCATAGCATGGGTAGTGATGCTGAAGGTGCTTGGAAAGAAGTAATGAGTACCAACTTTGCTAAAATTGGTGAAGATGGTAAAGTACGTAAGCGTGAGGATGGTAAGGTATTAAAGCCACAAGGCTGGACACCACCCAATCTAAAACCGTTTGTTTAAGGAGTAAGTAATGAGACAACAATTAATTACAGCCAGCAAACTGCATTATCAGGCGCATATTGAAAAGCACCGAATCAATGTAGAAGTTATGTTGGCTAACCCCACAGCTATTCATGAACATTCAGACATTATGGAAGCTATTGAAAAAGAAGTAGCCCAGATTGCCGAATACATGGACAAGTTGGAAGTAATGGAAAAATTTTTTAAGGAGTAAATTATGTTTGGAGTAAATTATACAGGCGGTGACGGAACTATTTCGTTCCGTAGTGCTAGTGAAATTAATCAAGCAATGGGCCGTGTTTACGGACACATGAGTTTGGCCGTGTTGGTTAGTATGATTGTTAGTTACTTTGTAGGCACTAGTCCAGAGTTGCTACAATTCTTTTTCACTGGTGTACTAAAGTGGATTGTGATTTTTGCACCACTTGTTGCAATTTTTGGTATTAGCTATGTTCTAGGTAACAATCCTAGTAAAGAAGTTGCGCAATTGTGTTTACATGGCTTTGCGGCACTAATGGGATTGAGCTTTGCTATGATCTTTGCTGTATTTACTATGGGCAGTATCGTCAGTGCCTTTATGGGTGCGGCAATATTGTTTGGTACTATGAGCTTTTACGGTTACTTTACCAAACGTAGTTTGGAGAGCATGGGACAGTTCATGTTTATTGGATTAATTGCTATTGTGATTGCCAGTATCGTCAACATCTTTATTGGTAGCACTGTTATGGCAACAGTTATTAGTGCGTTAGCGATCATTATCTTCTTGGGTCTTACTGCTTATGATACACAGCGTATTCGTGAAGCAGTCAGTGTTGATACTGATCCGGCTGTGGAAGTAACAGGCGCATTGACCTTGTACATGGACTTTATCAACTTGTTCCTAAACTTGTTACAACTTTTTGGCGATAGAAAATGATTAGAGAATTTATCAATATTGTAGAAGGTCTGCGGGTCACTGACGATTGGTTTAAGGATGGCGGGTTCAAAACCTATAAGCGTCCTGCTAAAGAGCGTTATGAGATTGCTGACGAACCTGGTACTATTGATACACTTGAAGGTCCAGTTAAGTATCCTGCAGGTTACTATATTATGACTGGACCAAAAGGTGAGCAGTATCCTATTACTCCAGAAAAATTTGATGATCTTAAAGATGACCTAGGTGATGGTGTTTGCACACCAAAAAAGATTATCAAGTTTGCTAAGTTGGCAGATCACTCTGGATCGGTTGACACCAGCTGGGGCGAGAAGTTACACTATAATCCCGGCGAAGATGTTATTGTTCGTCATGGCGAAAATGACTACGGTGTAGTTAAAAAAGATATTTTTGCACAAACATACGAGAAAGTATAATGGCACAACATTCACGTTATTGGAGTTGTACTCCCTTTGCAGATTGGATTCGTGGAACCAAGAAACTCAGTGCGGGCACCAGCGAAGAATGGGATGACTGGACCACTGCGGCACAGATGAAGCACAATTTTCGTTACTGGTTAGCTGAAGAGGCCTTAGGCTATATCCAGGATTTTGTAACATGGCCCGTTAGAAAGATCTACGATGTTAAGTACTACATCAATAATCGCTGGGTTAGCCGTACTCATTCTCTTACCGCTCATACTCGTGATATCAAGCCTGGTGCTTGGTGCGATGTTGGCAATCGGTTCTTGCCATGCCTATTTAATGAGTTGGTGGATTTCGTCGAAATCGAATCCGCATGGTCGCACATCGCCTGGGGAGATAAAGAAGCTCGTGCTAAGTATGATCCTCCCTTTTGGGCTAGCGGTTGGTTCCGTTGGCGCACTTGGCGTTGTCCTCAAGCAGGTATTGAT
>Ga0078894_10001950_pt1 | contig 15489 bp, 14 predicted proteins | sample LauGreSu1BDMLBSD_2_FD_67506 | JGI IMG/M metagenome (GOLD analysis project Ga0078894, IMG submission 67506) | Freshwater lake microbial communities from Lake Michigan, USA - Su13.BD.MLB.SD (version 4) (version 4) | ecosystem: Environmental > Aquatic > Freshwater > Lake | place: Lake Michigan... | reverse complement strand
GTACAGTTCCCGCCCCTACGACCACCTGCGACCGCGCATAGTCCACGTGACGTATTCCTGCGAGCTTCGAGACATCGAGCAGTACTCCGTTTGTCTGAACTGCCGGCGTGAAACTATGCCCACTACCTGCCACCCTGACCGTTCGACCTTCAGCTAGGGCACAGGACACCACTTGGACAACTTCTTCGAGCGTCCGAGGGCTCGCCAACTCAGCAGGCGTAAATCTCACGTTCCTCGCCCAGTTGGTCCACTGCGTCGCCATCGCCACTATCGACTTTCCCCGGCAAGCCTGCCAGACCCAGAAGATAATAAGGTTTCCGATGTCAGGAAGGACCGACATATGCCCCAGATCCCCCACGTCGACTATCTCGTTCTTGAGCCGGCACCACATCTTTCTGCGAATCAATGCACTTCATGCAAGGCGCGGTTCTTTGATCGCCGCAACGCGTGTGCCAATTGTTCGAACACCACGTTCGAGAAGGTCGACCTCGCCACTGAAGGCATCGTGCGATCATTCACCATCGTCACCTTCGCTGCGCCGGGAGTTCCGGTGCCTTTCGTGGCCGCCGTAATTGACTGCGGCGGCACCTCCGTGCGCGGCAACGTCATCAATTGTGATCCGACACCAGAGGTCGTGTCACTCGGCATGAAAGTACGCCTCGCCACTTACTCGCTCGGAACAGACGACCACGGTGTCGAAGCCATCGGCTTCGGCTTTGAGCCCGTTTAATCCACCACCCCTTCACCACACAGTTTCGACACCAACGGAAAGGCACAACTCATGGCTTCAGATGACATCTACATTCTCGGCATCAACATGACGAAGTTCGGGAAACACCCCGACAAAGACACCGTCGATCTAGCGTCTGCGGCAGCTCTCGCAGCGCTATCAGACGCCGGCGTCACCATGAAAGACATGGGCGTATTGGCAGCCGGATGCCTGATGGGCGGCGGTTTCATCGCCCAGCAGATTCAAAAGCAGATCGGGCAAACCGGAATTCCGGCATACAACGTGTCGAATGCATGCGCAACCGGTGCAACTGCCTTGCGTACCGCAATCATGGCCATCAAGGCCGGTGAATGCGACATGGGCCTCGCAGTTGGCGTCGAGAAACTGGCAGGTGCTGGCCTTCTTGGTGGTGGCGGCAAGCCGAAGGCAGATGGCCACACGTGGTCACCGAGTGGTCGATTCGGGGCTGTTGCACCGACCGACGGTCGTATCGGCACCGACACGATGCCAGGTACTTTCGCACAGGTCGGAATGGAATACGGCCACAAGTACGGTGGGGCGTCCTTCGAGTTGTTCGCGCGCATCTCAGAGAAGAATCACGCACACAGCACTCTGAATCCGCTTGCTGCGTACACCAAGCGGATGACCTTGGAAGAGATCATGGGCGACCTGATGATCGCGTATCCGAACACACGTGCCATGTGCTCAGCCAACTGTGACGGAGGTGCCGCTGCAGTCGTGGTATCTGGCGCAAAACTCCGCACACTGTCTAAAGAGCAACAGCGGCGCGCAGTCAAGGTCTCAGCATCGGTGCTGACGACAGACCCATACCAAGAGGCTTGCCAAGTTCTTCCAGACGTCAACACTCTCACGAAGATGGCCGCGCGGAAGGCCTACGAACAGGCCGGCGTGAGCCCATCTGACCTCGACCTCGTCGAACTTCATGATTGTTTCGCGACTGCCGAACTCGTGCACTACGACAACTTGATGTTGTGCGAGGAAGGTGGTGCAGTCGACTTCTTCAACTCTGGCGCGACTTGGCGCGACGGTTCCATGCCGGTGAACGTGTCAGGTGGCCTCGAATCAAAGGGACACCCCATCGCTGCGACAGGTATTGCGAACATCTGGGAGATCTGCCATCACCTTCGCGGCGAGGCCGGTGACCGCCAAATTGAAGGCGCAAAAGTCGGCCTGGCGCACGTCATTGGCCTCGGCAATGCGTGTGGCGTGCATATCTTGGAGAGATCGTCGCTTTAGTCGTATTCTCAGAGCTTCGGTGATGTCTGTGATTCGAGTTACGTGTTGATGTCGCTCTTTGGCGAGGACCATGGAATCAATAAAGACTGACGAGGAGTCATGGTTCCGAGCATCGCTACGTGATTGGCTCTCTGAGCGCCAACCATTCGATGTCCTTCCGGTCAATGATGACGCCAGGATCGAGTATCTCTCGTCGTGGCAAAAAGAGCTCTTCAATGCAGGCTGGATGTGTGTCTCTTTTCCCGAGAAGTACGGCGGCCGAGGTTTGCCAATGGCCTACGAGGCAATTGTTCAAGAGGAACTTGGTCGGGCCGGTGCACCAAGTGCCTTTCACTACGCATATGTTGCCCGGGTGCTCCTCGACTTCGGATCACCGGAACAACGAGAGCGGTACATCAGACCCGCTCTTCGTGGCGACGAAAGATGGTGCCAAGGTTTCAGCGAACCAGACGCTGGAAGTGACCTTGCTGCGATTCGCACCACCGCACATCGAAGGGAAAACACATTCGTCATAAGCGGACAGAAGGTCTGGTCAAGCAGGGCGCACTGGAGTCAATGGTGCTTACTGCTCGCTCGAACCGGACCTAGTGACTCTCGCCATCGTGGACTGTCAGTCTTCATCGTCCCAACGGATGTGCGGGGTCTGACCATACGTCCATTTCGCCAGATGACCGGAGGTCTAGAGTTTGCGGAATTGTTTCTTGATGATGTCGAAGTACCTCTTGAGAGTCTTGTGGGAGCACTCCACGGTGGTTGGGAAATCGCGATGGCGACGGTCTCATACGAACGCGGTCCATCCGATGTCGGAACCATCGCCGACATTCAACGTCGTCTGCATCACGTGATAAGTCGCTGCGCAGAAAATGTAACGAACATCTCCCCTCAAATTCTGCTCGACCTGGCGCGCCTCGATCTCGATGTACAGACCCTTCAGTCCCACATCATGCGAGGGTTGTACCGAGACGAGGTCAATGTGATCGATTCCACTTCCTCGGTGGACAAGATCCTCGTCACCGACATCGTCCAGCGACTAGGACATCTCGACATGGATGTCGACAAAGCAACCACGCTCTCACAAGAAGTGAATGAGTCTTCATTTGAGTATCTCTACGGTCGAGCAGCCAGCGTGTACGGAGGATCAGCTCAGATTCAGAGAAACATCATTGCTCAGAGAATTCTCGGGCTTCCTCGATCATGAACGAGGATGGAAACATTCGGGTGTATGGGAACTTGACGGGAAGTGACCAATTCTTCGTCGATTCGATTGACGACCTGGCGAGAGCTTGTGGGCTCGGTGACGGTCAGTTGTCGTCCGATACACGCGCAATCGCTTGGAGCAAGTTGTCCAAAGCAGGCTTCACATCTATTGGTCTTCCCGCGTCCGCCGGAGGAGCTGCGAGCACTCTCGAGGCAACTTTGGCAGTCGAAGCGTTCTCCCGACGATTACCCATTGTGCCCTTTGTGACGACATGCGTCATCGCACCTCGCCTTTTGGGCTTGTCGAACCTAAATGTGCCACTGGACGAGATCGTGAATCACCAGACGGCATGCATCGTGGGCATGGACACCGAGCTCCGAAGTGCGGCGCCTGAACCGCCCTCAAAAAGACGCAGGTACGTCGATGTCCCCACCTGGCCGATTCACATCAACTACTTGGCACTCCACGGAGAGAACCTCTTGCTGGCCCGTGAAGCGCAGCTTGCTGAGGGAACAACTTTCGACCTGCTCCATGGCCACGCGACTTCAAACGACTTTTCACATACAGTCATCGGTGTATTGCCCTATCAGAAGCAGGCCGAATGGCTCTCGTTCGCCCTACTGATGATCGCGGCGGAACTGCTTGGTCTCATGCAAGGTGCACTCGACATGGCGGTCCTCTATGCGAGCGAACGCGTGCAATTTGGCAAACCCATCGGTTCTTATCAGGCTATTCAGCATCTCTTGGCTGACGCACACGTGAACACCGAATCGGTGAGGAGTGCTGTACGAGTCGCAGCGACCTCATCCGGAGAGTCTCACTCTCATCTTGCAGAAATCGCGAAATATAGGGCCTCGCTGTGCGCGATTCCCGTTATCGAAACTGCTCTTCAAGTCCATGGTGGGATGGGACATACATTTGAATACCCGCTTCATCGGTACTTAAGGCGTGCTCACATCATGCGTGCACTATTTGGTGATGAACATTTCTGGGTGTCGAACAATCTTCAGAAGTTGGGGTTCAATGCAAGATGATCATCAGGACTCACGAGGTTGGTTCGGTTCAGCTATGCCGTCGACTATCGGAGAGGTGCTCGCAAGGGCAGCGTCACTCTTCACCGACAGATACGCCGTGGTGGAAGGTAACTCAGCGCTGACGTATTCGGAATTGTTCGACTCAGCGAGACGAACTGCCAAGGGTCTCATCTCATTAGGCATCAACTCGGGTGACCGCGTCGCCATCTGGGCCCCGAACAGCACAGAGTGGATCGCAGTCTCTTATGCCGCTTATCTGATAGGCGCCATCCTTGTTCCGCTCAATACGAGATACACGCTCGTCGAGGCAACACAGATTCTCAATACCTCATCCACGAGACTGCTTCTCACGTCCACGGATTTTCTCGGTGTCAATTATGCAGAGGCGATCCGAGGGGCGGTCGACGTGGCCACGCTCGAACAGGTGATCTCGATTTCTGGACCACCTGTCATTGGTACTCTGAGTTGGCAGGACCTGATTGATATGGGCACGTGCATCACCGACTTCGATCTTGAAGCCCGATCTCAGAATGTTGACGGTAACGACGTGAGTGACATTATCTTCACGTCTGGAACCACGGGAGCACCAAAAGGTGCAATGTTGCGCCATGAGGCAAGCATCAGGACCTATCTTGCTTGGAGCAATAAGGTCGGATTAAGGGATGGCGACCGTTATTTCTCGGTCTACCCTTATTTCCACACCGCAGGTCTAAAGTCCGTGCTTCTAGCTTGTGCGCTTTTCGGAGCAACGGTCTATCCCCTTCCGACTTTCGACGTGGAAGAGGTATTTAAAATCGTGGAGCATCAAAGGATAACGATGTTGCCGGGTCCTCCGACGATGTTCCAGATGATTCTTGACAGCCCTCTACGTCATCAATACGACCTGAGTAGTGTTCGAACATCAGTTACTGGGGCGGCCACCATTCCGGTGGAACTAATTAGGCGGATGCGCGAAGAACTGAGAATTCCATCAGTGGTGACCGCATACGGTCTCACAGAGTCGACCGGTACGGTCAGTGTCTGCGACGCTGACGATCCACCTGAAGTTATTGCTCATACGGTGGGCAAACCCATTCCGGGAGTAGTCGTGCGTATCGTCGACGAAGAGGGCAACGAGTGCTCTATGGGCGTCGCTGGAGAGGTCACGGTAAGAGGATTCAACGTCATCACCGGCTACTTCAACAACGACGAAGCCACCCGCGCCTCTATCAAGGACGGCTGGCTATACACAGGTGATGTTGGCCTACTCGATGCAGACGGGAACTTGCGCATCACCGATCGCAAAAAGGACATGTTCATCGTAGGCGGCTTCAATGCATACCCAGCAGAGATCGAGGGCGTGTTGACTGCCCACCCTGATGTGTCACAAGTTGCAGTTGTAGGTCTTCCCCACGCTCGGCTTGGAGAGACGGGTACGGCGTTTGTCATTCCCAAGCCGACATGCGAAAGTGAGCCCTCGGACATTCTCGCCTGGGCCCATCAGAGACTTGCGAAGTTCAAGTTGTCTCGTGTCATCTTCGTGGATTCTCTTCCGACGGGTCCTAGCGGCAAAATTCAAAAATTCAAGTTACGAGAACTCTATGGCCAGTCGCATAACTGATCGAGGAGTTGACGCACTCAGAGCGCGCATTGGAATCCCACGACCTCACGGCGTTCCACCACATTACAGCTCTCCGAATATCGACGCATTTCGACACGTCGCTGAGGCATACGGTGACGACAATCCCTTGTGGTGCGACATGAAATACGGGGAGAAGACTCGCTGGAAATCCGTGATAGCTCCACCACATCTGGTCGGCGGAGACACCCTCATCGGTGTCGACGAAGTTTCGGAACTCGATCCACGATTGGAGTCGATTATGAAGGGCGATCCGCTTGGTGGTGTCCACGCTTTCTACTCGGGATCCGCTCGAGAGTGGTGGAATCCTCTGTATCCCGCGACGTCCGTGACACGGAGAAACAGCTTGGTCGGTGTGTACGACAAGAAAAGCAATTTTGCCGACCGAACTGTGCACGAATGGTATGCCGAAGTCTTTGCGGCAGAAGGTGGCCCGGTACTTTCCGGACAATACAGATTGATGATCAGGGCCGAGCGCGAAAGGGCGACTCAAAACAGGCAGAACAGCAGCATCAAAATCTTGCCGTACTCGCCTGCCGAAATAGACGCGATAGCTCTGGAAGTCGCGGAGGAGCGCAAGAGACGGAGAGGATCTGAACCTCGCATGTGGGAAGACGTTCAGATTGGAGACACACTCGGCCCGAACGTCAAGGGACCTCTGAGAGTAACCGACATGGTCGTATGGCACTCAGGGATGGGCATGGGCTTGTACGGAGTTAAGGCATTAGAACTGTCCCATGACCAGAGACGTCGGGTACCCCGATTCTTCCGTCCTGACGATCTGAACATCCCAGACGTCCAGCAGAGAGTTCATTGGGACCCTGAATGGGCTCGCGCAGCGGGGAATCCAACTTCATATGACTACGGCAGGATGCGAGAGACGTGGCTCATACACCTGTGCACGGACTGGATGGGAGACGAAGGCTGGCTTTGGAAGCTTGAGTGCCAGTTCCGCAAGTTCAACTATGTCGGTGACACCCATTGGATGACCGGTGCTGTCACGCGAAAATTCATGGCCGACGGGGAACGCCCAGCGGTTGAAGTTACGCTTGTTGGTACCAATCAAAGAGGTGAAATCACAACTCCGGGAACGGCGACGATCTTACTTCCATCCCGAGAGCACGGATCTGTGCGACTTCCCGAACCACCTGGGAACGCCCAGACATGCCAGCAGACCCTCGAAGCACTGTGTGCTCGCTTCAGCACCGAAGATACGTAGTCACATCATCTACCCGAGTATCGCGGATCACGGTTTTCTTGCGATGCGATGATGCGTTCTTTGAAGTCCTCGCTTCGACTCGAAACCTCCATGGCCCATCCTTCAAGTTCGAGTTGACTGGTAAGGTCAGATTGAACTGCGCGATACATCAATGTCTTGGTCGCACCAACAGCGACGGTAGGAGCCTCAACAAGTTGAGACAGCAACGCCTCACTCCGGAGATCGAGAGACGTGACGACGGTGGACTCGTGAACAAGACCCCAAGCTGCAGCCTCCGCTCCCGATATCTGCTCACCGAGAAGCAGCATTCTCCTTGCTCGTGCAAGTCCGACGAGGCGCGGAATCATCCAGGAGGCACCACTGTCTGGCGTGAAACCAAACCCGACGAAGGGCGCCCATAATTTGGCGTTCTCTGCGACAACTGCAAAGTCAGACGCAAGTACAAGATTCAGTCCCAAACCGACGGCCCAGCCCTGCACCGAACATACGATTGGAGTTGAGGTGGTCAACATCGACGAGATGAGACGATTGACGTGTCCCGTCATCCTCCTCTGTATCGAACTGATTCGTGGCTTTCTCCCCGCATTGGAGCGCTCTCCAAGATCGAAGCCTGAACAAAAGTCATCCCCTAAAGCGCACAGATGTACAGTACGCACTGATTCATCTGTGTTCACTGCGTCGAACAGATCGGCTAACGCATACACCATGTCATCGGTGAGACTGTTTTTCCGCGAAATTCGGTTCAGGCGAACCCTCAAGATTGCACCGTCATGGAACACCTCGAGCCCATCTACTGACTCTGGATATCTTTTCATTGCTTCATCAATGTAGACCGACGACGTACGAGGACACTGCTTTCCGCAATTTTTTACCTACCTCGTTGCGGGGTATCTCATTCACCCAGATGAATTTGACCGGAACTTTGTAGGGGCTGAGGAATTCCCTGCACGTTGCAATGATCGCCTCATCGTCGACTATCGAGCCTGTCAAGACCGCCACCGGAACCTCCCCCAACCGCTCGTCGGGCATTCCGATGACGCAGGCGTCCATGACTCCGGGAACCAACATCAAGACATCTTCAACGGCTTCCGGATGCACCTTGTTACCACCTCGATTGATGAGGTCACCGAGGCGGCCATCGAGCCACACGAATCCATCCTCATCAATTCGGGCGAGATCACCGGTGTTGATAAATCCCATGTGGTCGGTTCTATCTTCGAGACCGTGTGCAGTCGTCGGCGGCTTGACCCACAACAAACCGTCATCACCGAGTCGGATTTCGACTCCGGGATGCGGCTTTCCGATTGAACCCAACTTCTCTGGATGGTCCTTCGCATCGGAAACACGCCAGCCAATGACCTCACCCAATTCAGCCTGACCGTAACCATTTAGAACAAAGACGTTAAATCGCTCCATAAACATGCGCGCCTTCAGTGGCGACAACGCAGCGGTGATTGACCGGACGAAGCGCAAAGGTGCGAGTGAGTCGATCGGAGAGTCAAGAAGCATCGAAATTGCTGCTGGGGGAAGCACCGTCGATGTGACCTGATGTCGCCTTACGAGTGTCGCGAAGGCCATGGGCTCGAAACGGTCCATCAGAATGATCTCTGCGCCAGCACGCAATCCGAAAAGTGAGTTGTAGAGCCCGGCATTGAGAGCAAGTGACACGGGAATGAGATTCGGCGTGGGCCGATCAGATCGTCTGGCTCCAGCCAGAGATCCGATGACCCTGTCTATCAACTCGAGATAAGAGGTATGTGAGTGCAGAACCGGTTTGGGAACACCGGTCGTCCCAGACGTCCAGATGAGAAGTGCCGAATCTTCATCGTACACTCGCTTAGTTTTCAGAGCCTCGATGTCATCGTTCGTCACTACAAATCGGGGTTCAACCGCAGCCAGCAGGTTCTGTTGCTCCGAGAGGGACGCACGTGTGTTCATCGGCACAGCAACTCCCCCCGCCATCCATACACCGAACATCGCACACAGCATCTCGGGTCCCGAAGTCATCTGAAGTGCGACAGCCCGCGATTTCACATCCTCAAGTTGCTCCGCATACCTATGCGCACTAGCGACCGCGTCCCCGCGAGTGACCACTTCATCGATCGTGTGGAGAAGTGCATTTGCTTCCTTAGTTGGATGGTCTAGTAGAAGCACTTCCAGGCCGCTCACAGGTCCTGCCAATCCGGAGATCTCTTCTCTGCGAACGCTTTCGGACCTTCAGTCTGATCGGGATGGCCCCACATCGACACAAGTTCACGTGCCCCCCGTCGACACGCCTCCGTCAGACCGTGCTCAAGGGCACCCCACAAGGCACGTTTCGTTGCAGCCATCGCTGCAGGAGAATTCCGCGCAATTGTCTCCGCCAATTCCTGTGCGCGATCTCTCAACTTCTGCGGTGGATCGACGACTTCGGAGATCATCCCTAACTGAAAAGCACGTTGCGCGCTGATGCGTTCGTACTTTCCGACGAACGCCATGCGCATTACCGCTTCGGCTGGAATCTTTCTGATGAGTCCAATCGCCTCAATCGCAACGACCTGACCGATCGACACATGTGGATCGAAGAATTCAGCATCACTCGAAGCAATCACAATGTCGGCATCAGCTACCCAGTGGAATCCACCGCCGGCGCAAAGACCATTCACGGCTGTGATGACAGGCTTCCAAACCTGTTGGTGCCAAGCAGTGAAATGGAGGTCGAAGTTCTCGACAGATTCTCGATACCGCTCCATTCCCTGACCATCGGTGGCGAGCTCGGTCACGTCCACTCCGGTCTGGAACGCACGCCCATTTCCAGTATGGACGATAACCTTCACACCACTGTCATCATTCAGTTCGTTCCACGCTTCCGCGAATTCATCTCTCATTCGCGAATTCATTGCATTCAGTGCGTCAGGGCGATTGTTGATCAACCATCCGACCGGACCGTGCTTTTCAATAACGAGATGTTCGTACGTCATGATCGGGGTACCTCCTCCCAAGCAGAATCCGCCCACTGATCAACATCCCTAGGGAGACCCAGTACACGCTCCCCGAGAATGGTCTTATTAACTTCAGTCGTTCCACCTTCGATGGTATTCGCACGTGATCTCAACATGCCCCGCACCTCGAGTGGCATGTTCGAGGTGTAGTCGTTCCCGTTGTTCCACGCTTGAGCGCCGGCACCTAGGAGGTCTACAGCAAGCATTTGGATTCGTTGGTTGAGTACCCCTTGATGAACCTTGCCAATCGATGCTGCGGGTCCTGGTGTGCCACCGACCTTTACGGCAGCACGAACGCGCCGATTGGTCCATTCACGTATCTTCTCTTCAGAGTAAAGCGCCATCAATCGTTGCCTCAATACTGGTTCTCGAGACCTATCGACACTTCCAAGCTCAGTGATCATTGACTCGACGCTTCGACCGCCGATACGGTCCACGCCACCAGATCCCGACCCGGACACCATCTGACGTTCTCCAGAGAGTGTTGCGTTCGCCACCTTCCAGCCTTGACCAACATCCCCGAGCCGATATTCATCAGGGACACGTACTTCATCGAGAAAGACTTCATTAAAGTCCACAATGCCGCCAATGTGCCGCAGAGGTCGTACGGTGACGCCCGGCATGCGAAGATCGACGACAAAATATGTCAGACCATTTCTCTTGGGGACTTTGGGATCTGTACGTGCGAGACAGACCGCAAAGTCGCTGAAATGCGCCCAGGTCGTCCAGACTTTTTGACCGTCCAAAACCCACTCATCTCCGTCTCGCACTGCCCGTGTAGATAGAGACGCCAAGTCCGAACCTGCTCCGGGCTCAGACAGCAACTGGCACCACTTCTCCTCGTTCCTGACGATTGGTGGCAGAAACCTCGACTTCTGACGTTCGGACCCGAAGGCGAACAAGGCTGGCGCGGCAGAATTAAGCCCCAGCGGGTTCAACCGTCCCAGATTGAACGGGGCCAACACGTTGTCGACGATACGCGCCTGGCGCACCGACAGCCCCAAGCCTAAGTATTCAACGGGCCATGTCGAGACAGCAAGGCCACTCTCCGCAAACACCGGATACCACTCTTCGTACTCTTCTCGCGTACGTACCGACCGAAGCTCACCCACCCCTTTCAAGGCAGCCTTCTTCCATCGATCCGGAAGATACGCGGCTATCCAATCTGTAATCTCCTCGACCATCTCTTCGTCAGTCGAGTTCATGTGGATACCAAGACGCAATGATGCTCGCCCCATCAGTCCGCCCACTGTGCTTCGCGTCGCGCGGCAAATGCCGCTGGTCCTTCAAATTGGTCAGCATGCCCCCACATATCAACAAGTTCGCGACAACCGTATCGACATGCATCCGTTAGACCCATCTCGAATGTGCCCCAGAGTGCCCTCTTCGTTGCACGTAGTGCAGCTGGAGAATTTCGCGCGACCATCTGCGCGACACGTTCCGCTTCAGTGCGCAATGCCTCAGGCGAGGAGAGAACCTCTGAACAAATTCCCAGTTCAAGAGCTCTTCTCGAATCCAACCGTTCATGCCTTCCGACGAGCGCCATCCTGGAGACGGGCTCGAAAGAGGTCTTGCGTGCCAGTGTGATTACTTCATATGCACTCACTTGGCCGATAGACGTATGCGGGTCAACCAGTGTCGCCTGATCAGTCATCAAGACGATGTCTGCGTCGCTGACGAAGTGCAAACCCCCGCCCGCACACGTGCCGTTCACAGCAACAATCACCGGTTTCCATACATTGTTGTGAAAACTCGTGAGTTTCAAAGTTGCGTCTCGAGTTCGTCGACTCTGCTCACGGAGGGCATCTCGGTTCGAGTTCAATTCCCTAACATCGAGACCCGAATTAAAAGAGGAACCATTGCCGCTATTGACAATGACTCGAACATCGGGATCAGAATCCAGTTCTTTCCACGCTGCCTCGAGCTCAGTCAACATCGTCGAATTCATCGCATTTCCAGCATCTGGTCTATCGAAAACGAGCCAACCGACACGATCTTTCACGAAGACCTCAAGAGTCTCGTACATCCCCACAATCACAGGCTAGACAACGCTGTGGGCGCTACAGAAAATCGGCTACATCAGCTTTCACGGGGGCGATGTCACGGCCGGTGGGGTTGCACAGCGTCTGCAGGAACGCGACCAAGACGACCGGCTTGGAAATCCTCGAAGGCTTGCTGAATTTCATCCATCGAATTCATGACGAATGGACCGTACTGCACGACAGGCTCGTTCAGCGGAACCCCTCCGATCAGAAACACTTCGAACATTGACGTGCGAGAGCCCTGCACCGAATACGCTGCAACACGGATGAAGTCACCGTCTACAAAGACGGCTGTCTGGCCGGTGGCGATGGCGACATCATCTGAGACCATTCCTTGACCTGCGAGCACGTGCGCAAGTGCATTGAATTCTCGTGGCCAAGGAATGTCGACGGACGCACCAGCACTCACTGAAACGTGGGTGATGGCAAGTGGAGTGTGTGAGATGCCTGGCCCAGCGTGACCTGCCAATGAACCTGCAAGTACTCGAACCACGGCCCCTCCATCATGCGACGAGATGTGGGCCACGTCGTGATCTTGTAAGTCCTGATACTGGGGTGCGATGCGCTTCTTTGTTCGGGGCAAGTTGATCCACAGCTGAAGACCGTGGAAGAGCCCACCTGCTTCGACCAATGCAGGAGGTGGCGTCTCGATGTGCAAGATGCCATCACCTGCGGTCATGTATTGAGTGCCTCCCGCACGAATGATTCCACCACCACCATGCGAGTCCTGGTGAATGAACTCACCCTTCAGCAGATATGTAAAGGTCTCCATGCCACGATGCGGGTGCCACGGGGTTCCTTTGGGTTCGCCCGGTGAATACTCGACCTCGCCCATCTGATCAAGAATCACGAAGGGGTCAACGTCAGCCCTGCTCAGTCCTGCAAAGGCGCGCTTGACTGGAAAACCTTCACCTTCAAGACCCGACGGCGCAGTGACGAGCTTGCTCACTCGCCGAACTCGTCCATTCAGAATCGGTGCGAAAATTTTGTTGACGAAGACATCACGAGACGCAGATGATGCTTCCGAGAGATTCTCTGACACACCGCGTAGAACACATGACGCAGATGGTCTATTCCCGTCTCACGCACTCGGACGGTTAATGCGCATCTCTCGAACTGGTGTCGAAGGGGGGACTTGAACCCCCATGCCCTAACGGGCGCCAGCCCCTCAAGCTGGTGCGTCTGCCAATTTCGCCACTTCGACGTGGTATGAAAAGGCTATCGCCGGGGCTTCAGGCAGCCAACAGGAAGCCGAGCGCCACGACGGTGAAGAGCCACACTGTCGCAAACACCGTCGTGATGCGATTGAGATTCTTCTCTGCAGCCGCAGAACCGAGTGCTGCTCCCCCTGCACCACCGAACATGTCGGAAAGTCCACCGCCTTGACCGCTGTGCAGCAGCACGCCGACGATGAGAGCGAACATGGACACCACGTTCACGACCAATGTGAGAGCTGTGATCACTGAGCGCACGAGGAACGAGCCTAACTGGACTAGCGCCCAGCGCCACCGAGCGTGACGGGGACCTCTTCTGGGAAATGACACGCCACCTGATGGGCTCCCCCTGCCGATGACAACAGCGGTTCCTCGTTCGCACAAATCTCGTCGGCCCGCGGACACCGAGTACGGAATCGGCAACCACTCGGAGGGTCAATCGGGCTTGGAACTTCTCCTGTCAAGACAATGCGTTGACGCCCACGCTCAGTGACCGGGTTCGGCTCTGGCACCGCGGACAACAACGCCGTGGTGTAGGGATGACGGGGATTGGTGTACACAGACTCTGCCGGTCCGACCTCGACCAGTTTGCCGAGATACATGACACCGATGACGTCTGAGATGTGACGCACGACGGACAAATCATGCGCGATGAAGACGTATGAAAGTCCGAGTTCTTTTTGAATGTCCTGCAATAAATTCACGACGCCGGCCTGAATACTCACGTCGAGCGCCGACACTGGTTCGTCAAGTATCAGGAGTGACGGATTGAGTGCCAATGCCCTGGCGACACCGACTCGTTGACGTTGGCCACCGGAGAACTCGTGGGGAAAACGTCGCGAATGGTCCGGCGAGAGACCGACCAATTCAAGTAGCGACGCCACTTTCTCGACGTGGTCTCCAGGAACCTTGTGAACCACGAGAGGTTCGGCGATGGATGTACCAACTGTGAGCCTCGGGTCGAGTGATGCATACGGATCTTGAAACACGATCTGCATTTGACGACGCAGGGGCCGAAGTTCTATTTGAGACAACGACGTGATGTCTTGACCTTTGAATGCAATGTTTCCTGACGTCGGTTCGAGAAGACGAAGGACGCAGCGTCCCACGGTGGTCTTGCCACTTCCCGACTCACCGACCAAGCCGAAAGTTTGTCCTTCTTCCACTGCAAAGGAAACTCCTGAAACTGCGTACACAGTTTGTCGCGCACTTCGAAGCCCCGCCGTGGTCTTGACGTAGAACTCTTTGACGAGATTGTCAACAGAGAGAACTGGAACAGTCACGCTGAAACTCCTGCACTTTGTGCGCGTACGCATGCAGTCTCCGTCTTGCCGACACGCACCAGAGTCATCGGCGCCGAAGCACATTCGTCGGATGCCTCCGCGCAACGGGGGCGGAAAGCGCATCCGCTCGGGGGAGCAATCATGTTCGGGGGTGAGCCCACGATTGGCTGAAGCCGTAGACGTCCGACCTGTGGCAAGGATGCCATCAGACCACGGGTGTAGGGATGACCTGGGGTGGCAAACATGTCGTTCACCTCTGCCCGCTCTACCGTCATACCGGCATACATGACTTCGACACGATCAGCGATACGAGCGATGACCCCCAAGTCGTGCGTGATGAACACGACTGCCGTGTTGAGACGGGACTTCACTTCCATCAACACGTCGAGAATCTGCGCCTGCACTGTCACGTCCAGCGCCGTGGTCGGCTCATCGGCAATCAACACGTCTGGTTCATTGGCTATGGCCATCGCGATCATGACTCGTTGACGCATTCCACCCGAGAACTCGTGTGGATACTGCTTGGCGCGCACAGCGGGCTGAGGAAGCCCGACGAGGTCCAACAACTCGACCGCTCGATCATGCGCCTGCTGTTTCGTCAGCGATTGATGAGCGAGAATCATCTCCACAATCTGGTCACCGATTCGATGCACCGGATTCAATGCCGACAGCGGGTCCTGGAAGATCATCGACATGCGCTTGCCACGCACTGACCGAATCGTCTTCATGTCGGCGCCGATCAACTCCGTACCATCCAAAGTCGCCGAACCACTGATGATCGCCGAAGGTGGCAGAAGACCCAAGATCGACAGGAAAGACACAGACTTGCCCGACCCTGATTCACCTACGATGCCGACCACTTCTCCACGTGCGACATCCAGATTCACGCCACGCACGGCAAGAACCCTGCCAG
>Ga0078894_10001949_pt1 | contig 15490 bp, 19 predicted proteins | sample LauGreSu1BDMLBSD_2_FD_67506 | JGI IMG/M metagenome (GOLD analysis project Ga0078894, IMG submission 67506) | Freshwater lake microbial communities from Lake Michigan, USA - Su13.BD.MLB.SD (version 4) (version 4) | ecosystem: Environmental > Aquatic > Freshwater > Lake | place: Lake Michigan... | reverse complement strand
GAGTACGCCTGTATTGGTGGGTTGTACTTCACGCAAGGGCCGGGTGGCGTGGCTCAAATCTGGGGTGATGTCAAAGACCCGGTAGTTAACTTCCGTCCTCAGAAGCCTGATCCTGCTGGTGGGTTGGTTGAGTGTCACGGCACAGGTATGGGCTTTAATATCTGGCGTATCGAGATGTTCAAAGATGAGCGCCTGCGTAAGCCTTGGTTTGTTACGCAAACAGAAGGTGGAGTTTCCACTCAGGATCTTTACTTCTGGTCCGAGGCTAGAAAATATGGTTATCGATGCGCCATCGATTGTTCAGTTAAGGTTGGACATTACGATCTGGAAGGAAAGCGCGGTGGCATTCCTGACTACGTTTGGTGATAAATGAAGCTTGATCTGGGCTGTGGCGGTAGGAAGAAAGAGGGGTTCATCGGCGTCGATCAGTACGCGATGGAAGGGGTTGATGTCGTCTTAAATATCGGCGTTGATCCTTGGCCTTGGGAAGATGGTACGGTCGAAGAGATTCATGCAAGCCACTTCCTTGAGCATCTGACTGCACAGCAGCGGGTCCACTTCATGAATGAAGCCTGCCGGGTTATGAAGGAAGGGGCTAAGGCTACGATTATTACGCCTCACTGGGCTTCGAACCGGGCGTATGGGGACTTCACGCATCAGTGGCCCCCGGTAGCTGAGATGTTTTATTACTACCTAAACCAAGCGTGGCGTGATGCTAACGCTCCGCATACTGATGTGAAGTGGAACCCGGCTGGGTATAGCTGCAATCTTGCTGCTACTTGGGGCTATTCTTACTCCCCCGACCTTGGTGCCCGACACGCCGATCACGTTCAGTTTGCACTCCAGAACTACAAAGAAGCCGCGCAAGACCTCTACGCTACTCTGGTAAAACCGGTAACCGCGACCGAGTGACGCTATGGCTGCGGCGTTTCAGTCTGGTGCCTTTCAATCTGATGCGTTTCAGATTGATGCCTATGAAGTCCGAATTACTTGGGCCGAGGCGCAGTACCAGACTGGCGTTAATCACGTTGCCACGGGGGCTTTGTCTGGTCCCGGCTCTACCCTAACTGGCGCAGCTAACCGATTTAGAACCTTTGCAGCTACCGGCGTTTTAGTTGGTCCCGGCGCATTTATTCTTGGTACGGCCAACCGGTTTAGAGTCTTTGATTCCACAGGTACGCTGGTTGGTCCCGGCGCTGTCATAGTTGGCGCGTCTAATAGATTCCGTGCGTTCGATTCCTCTGGGGTATTGGTTGGCCCCGGCTCTTTACTTTCTGGTGCGGCGACCCGGTTCCGGGCGTTCGATTCCTCTGGTGCCTTAGTTGGTCAGGGCGCTCTTGTTAGTGGCGATGCCCGCCGGTTTATAACGCACGATTCGACTGGAACGATTGCTGGTCTTACTGCGGCTATCTCTGGTTCGGCTACACGGTTCCCGCTGCATATTGCCTCTGGTTCTATTAACGGCCCCGGCGCTGCGGTGACCGGAGCGGCTACTCGTAGCTCGCTTTTCCCTAATCCCGGCGATGTCCGAGAAGGTGTGGTATATGGCCCCGGTGGCATATATGTTGGTACACTTAAGGTAGGCGGTAAAATCCTTTACATCTTTGACGACTAGCATAGTCGCGTGCATAATGGCTAAGTCTCCAGCATGGCAGCGTAAGGAAGGCAAAGACCCCAAAGGCGGGTTAAACGCCAAGGGCCGAGCCGCTTACAATAAGGCGAATCCGGGTAAGCCGGGTTTGAAGGCCCCTCAACCTGAAGGCGGTCCCCGCCGAGATTCGTTTTGCGCCCGAATGACGGGTATGAAAAAGAAGCTGACCTCGGCTAAAACGGCTAACGACCCCAATAGCCGGATCAATAAATCTCTTAAAGCTTGGAAATGCTGACATGGGCCGCCTAAATAAACCTGCGATCCCCGGATACGAATACCGTGCTCCGAATCGGACGAACGCCAATGACCTAACGCCTAATTTGTTGGAGGATGTGGGCGCTTCTCAGCGGGCTGATCTTGAGAGAATTGGTCGAGGTTTGACGACAACTTCCTCTCGACCAAGACAAACTCAAGAAGCCGCTGGCCGCGCTACTTCGCGCTCGCTAGGTCGAGCTGGGCGGCTTAGCGCGGCGGCTATTGGTGGGTATGAGCTTGGTAAAGAAATTGACCGAGAGTATCCCGCTGTGGGCCGTGCTATCGACAAAGCCCTAGACAAGACTGATATCGGGAAGAACTCGCTTCGCGGTACTAGGGCAGAGCTAACCGCTTCTGCGAAGCAGCGCCTGCGCGATATGGATGATGAGGACATGAAGAAAGCGGGCATGAAGGTTGCAGTGCCTGACGAAGGTCGTTATGCCAAGGGCGGAGCTGTCAAGCAAAGTTTTACTCGCGGTGACGGCCTCGCCCGCAAGGGTAAAACGAAGGGGAAGATGCGTTGATATGCAACTCGATCCCTTCACTTACCTCTGGAACGGGGTTTTAACTCTTGGCACAATGCTTATGGGCGTGTATCTTAAATCTCAAGGCGATTCTGTTAAAGAGCACCGCGAGTTAATTGCCAAAACCCGCGAAGAGATGCGCGAGAAGTACGTCCATAAAGACGACATGAAGTTAGTTACCGACAACATCAACGCCCGGTTTGACCGGATCGAAGAAAAGATCGACAAGATCATAGGAAAGAGCTGACATGCCTTCGTCCTCGTTGCCGCAGCACAATTTAATGGCTATGGTTGCTAATAGTCCTAAGGCTGCTAAACGTACAGGCATCCCCCAGTCCGTTGGCCAAGAGTTTATGACGGCCGACAAGGGTAAGAAGTTTGGTAGTGGATCTCGCGCTGATCTTCAGCGCATTAACAAGCCGAAAACCCTTCACGGTAAATCGGCTCTATTTAAAGAAGGTGGTACCGTGAAAGAATCAAAAAAGATGGTCAGTAAAGAGCTCGCCTTTATGAAAAAGAAAGGCGCCCCTAAATCTATGATTAAGCACGAGGCAGCTGAAATGGGTGCCAAGAAGTACTCTCGTGGCGGCGGTATTGAGCGTGCGGGCAAGACTCGCGGTAAAGTGTGCTAACCAAGAACTATCATGCCTAAAAACTACCGTTCGCCCACTATCGAAGAGACCCGCAAGCTTGAGGCATCCCGCAAGCTTATGGCCGAGGGCATTGCTGGCGAAAAGGACATTATGTCCAGAATGATGCCAACAATGGCAAAAGCCGCTAGGGACGATATGGCTCTGGCTAAGCGTATGCGTGAAACCGTACCCGCAGCTGCTAGGGAAGGCGAGGCGTATAACAACGCTGGGTACAAGAAAGGCGGCAAAGTCGCCAAGTACGCTCGCGGTGGCGGTATCGAGATCAAAGGTAAGACTCGCGGTAAGATGTGCTGATAGTCAACCCGAAGAGGTAGCGATTGTTTTCAGCCCTATCAGGCCCATTCGGGTCTACTCTTGGCGCGCCTAATAGTGCAGGCGGCTCCCCACCTGTAATTACGACCACTTCGCTACCCAGTGGTACGGTCGGCTCCGCTTACTCGCAGACTCTGGTTGCTACAGGTACGGCTCCAATCACATGGAGCATCACTAGCGGGTCAATCAGCCCACTAATTCTGAACGCATCAACCGGCGCAATCACAGGCACCCCAAGCACGGCCACAACCCTAACTGCTACGTTCCGTGCAACGAATGCTTTTGGGACTAATGATAAAGCCCTGAGTATTGTAGTGAGTGCTGCTGGCGGACCTACGCCAATTACGACGATCACGATTGATCTCTGGAGGACTGCGTAATGCCTGCTATCGGTTCAATCCTCCAAGCTATTCCGACCACCTATGTCAATGAGTTTAACTACGCGCTGACTGGCACGGTTTCGGCGTTCACCAATACGACAATTACGCTTGTTGGCGGTTCAGCAACGAACGATGCCTATGTGGGGTACGCGCTTTGCTATACGAATCAAACTAACCCCGAATTAAATAGGCTAATTACCGCGTATAACGGCACGACTAAAGTAGCTACTTTGGATGGGGCAAACTGGGGGGCGTATTCTCCGGTCGCTGGGGTTACGATTTGGGGTATCTGTAATGATTTCCCTGTCGACCGTCGTTATCAGTGGATTAAAGACGGCGTTGATATTCCCAATGCAGTGGGCGGCGCTTATACACCTTATACGGCCGGCTCTTATCAAGTTAGAGAAACCGCGTTTTACCCATCTACAAGCGGACTAACCACTAGCACAACCTCTGCTGCTGTCACTATTACAGGTACGCGGGACGCTGCCCTTGTTTATGCCGACAACCTCGTCTGGCAGGGTTGCTTTTATGCACCCGCATTATTTCCTGATGAGATAGCTTATGGTTTGGGTTGTGCATATAACTCTGTAGGGAACGGGGGTTTAGGTTCTATATTTGTAAATTCACTGTCTAAAAAAATAGCCGAACTTTCTATCCCTACTCTTGGTACCACGCTTGGGTCGGTTCCAACCGCAACGCTGCTAAATACTTCAGTGCTTATCGATCCGCTTGAAGGGCAGCGTACAACCTCTGGAATCACATCAGGCGGCGGGATTCCAATGTCCGGGATGTTAGTTGACGGCGGCAAGTTGCTTATGACCGCGCATGGGGATTATCAACCGGATACGTCCTCCGCTTGGTTTTGGAGGCGACCGCTTAATCTGTTGACGACTGGGGCGGTTGAAGGTCCATTTTCAGTTACAGACGTAGCCTTTAATGATAACCCCCGCTGTTACGCTGGATACATGGCAAGCGTGCCTTCCGCGCTGCAAACAAAACTAGGTGGCCCAGTAGTTGCGGGCTTGGCCGCGCAATCGATCATCAGTAATACATCCGATGGGCCGACTTACGCTAGTTTTGATTCAGCTAACTTTACTTCCGCAGCGACTAATGTAAAACGAGGGACATTTGTTGCCGCAACGGCAAACACTATGACGTTGAGTAGTGGTCCTAGCATGAGTGCTACGAACGATTTTTATATTGGCTACAGGTTAACAACAGATGATGGGTCGAGTGGCGACCGGAAAATAACTGCTTATAACGGTACGACAAAAGTAGCTACTGTTAACTCTAATTGGAACACGACGCCTACTAGCGGTAATTGGGTCTTGGTGCCCCCTGTTTCCGCAAAAGCATTGGCGATGTACTCTGACGGGCAATTACAAGCTAGTCAGCCGCACCCATATATTTGGGAATGGACTTGTAGTCCGATTGGTGGCTATGCGATCCCCAACGGTACCCGTAGCGTTATGGCTTTTTCAAGCGGCGGGAATAACTATTATATGTACGCGGCTCCCCCACAGGTTCGTTCCGGGGTTATGTGCTATGACCCAACAGATAGTTCGTCTGGTGAGCACAATTACCCATATTACAATCGGTGTTGGGCCTATGACGCTAACGAACTAGAGCAAGCGCGGCTCGGCGCAGTTACCCCCGGAAGCGTCAAACCCTACGCAGTTTGGAATTTTCAAATGCCAATCCTCAATGATAGAGTATCTGGCGCATCATACGATCCCGTTAATAAACGTCTGTTTTTAACCAATAATGCGGGGCCATTTGGCCGGGTTGTTGTGCATGTTTATACTGTTTCTAACGCCACTTATCCCTGACAATGCAAGAAGTTGATCGCGGCGATACTTGGGTGCGGTGCCACGGGCCGTTTGATAAGGGCTTTGTTTATCGTGGTCACCGACATTGGATCGACCACAACAGCTTTGTGCATGAAGGTACGCAGCTAAAAGTTAGTTACCGCCACCAGAAAGAAGGCCCAGTAGTTAAGGAAGCCGTTTATACTGGCCCCTGCCGCTTTCTTGTTGCCGCCGGCCTCTTTCATGAGATCGAGATCCTGAGCGAAGAAGGCCGTTGGGACTGCGAGTTTTCAAAGCCTGAAGAAGACTCCCCGCTCAAAGGTGTGTTTAACCAAGAGTTGATCGACTAATGCCACTTATCCCTGATTATGCCAACAGTAGTCAATAAAGTAGTAAAGTATTCCGGTGGTGACTACACCTCGATACCGGCGGCTTTGGCGGCGGTCCCTGCAAATCTTGTTACGGCGGATCAGCAGTGGAATATCCTTATTGATGAGAGCGCAGCGGGCGTCTACGAATGGGATCTTGGTAATTACGGGGTGACAATTAGCGGAATTACGACCGACGCCACAAGGTATATAAGGATTGCCCCAAATACGGGGAAGGGTTTCAAGGATAATGTAAGTAAGATAACAAACGCCCTTCGTTATAACGCCGCAAACGGTATCGCCCTAAAAACTACCGGCATCCGCGTGTTCGAAGTCGGTGTGGGGAGTATGGTTTTTGAGGGGTTGCAGATGTATGCACCCAACGTATTCAACTCATTCAACGGCCTATTAACTTGCTTAGGTGGTGGGGCTGGCGCTACGGTTAAGGATTGTATTCTTCAAAGCGCACGCACAGATACCGCCCGTGCTGTAGCAGGTATGGTGGGCGGAAGTGTTATTAACTCGCTAATCATAACTTCTGGCGCGCACGGTATAGCGCTTTCAGGCGCCGGCACCGCTAGGAACGTGACTGTAGTTAACGTCGGATCGGCTGGTACTTCCGTTGCGATTTACTCCGACTTTAGTGCTTCAACCATAAAGAATACGGCGGCGTTTGGTTTTTCGGCGGTTCTTGGCGGCGGTATTACTAGCCTTGATGCGGCAAGCTCAAACAACGCGACGGACCTCGGGTCAGGCCCGACAAACTGGGGTACTGGGTCGCTTGTATCTAGAACCTACGCTAACCAATTTCAAAGCATCACGGGCGGTTCAGAAGACTTCCGGGTTAAAGCCGGCGCGGACTTAATCAATGCCGGAACCCCCGATGCTACTTACACAAGTAACCTTGATATCGTTGGCAGCGCAAGGAGTCTGACCACGCCGACCATTGGCGCGTGGGAATTCCCGTCCATCACCTACACCTACGCCCGCCCGTCGAGCGACGTAACAACCCAGTGGACTCCTTCAACTGCTGGACCGCACTACGCCCTGATTAACGAAACAACGCCTAACGACGCCAACTATATTTACGCTACTGCGGCAGCGCAGACTGATGAGGTTGGGCTTCAGGCAATGTCGACCCCCACGGCTGGCACAGATGTGCTGGTGAATTACCGGGTGCAGGGGATCACAGGGGGCGGATCAGTTACAGTGTCTTTGTATACTGGGGCGACGCTAGTTAAGGCGGACACTACCCGCACAGCCAACAATACCTCCCCCGCGTACTACACGATGACTGTAACTGCTGCGGAGTGGGGTGCCGTTGCCGTCAATTGGTCCAACATGCGCCTTCGTTTTGTGAGTGCCTAAATGGTCTTTAGCCTGCTTCGCGGCTCTATCGGTCCCACTCTTGGCGCGCCTAATACGGGTGGTGGCGGGGGATCAGTTACTCCCCCCGCGCTAACAACATGGACACGCGGGACAATCCCAAGCGCTACCAAAAGAAACCCCAACCCTGTGAACACTACCCCGTCACTTGCGTATCAGATCGCTCAGGTTTACCCGGCAGGGTTTGACCGTTCGCTGCTTACATCAACGGCGGCAGAAGACGCATATCAAACGACACTTGCTGATTATTGGGAGCGCAGCACAAACGGGGGGGCAACGTGGACGCCGATTATGGACTTCGTAGGCAACCAATACCTCGGCTCGGTCTACACGACTTCAGCGGCAGACATTGGCGCGCAGATTCGCGTCCGTGAAGTACAGACAAATATTAACGGCACGCAAACATCTACGTCGTCAGTGTTTTCCATTGGGACTGCATCGAGAAGCTCCGCGCTAGTTTACCAATCCGACCTACAATACATGGGGGCGTTCAGGGGGCCAAGCGCAAACGATTATGAGTTTAGTAAATACGGCGGGAACGCGATGTCGTATGACCCGGCTGGCAATGGCGGCGCGGGTTCTATTTTTATGCGTGGTGCTTACAATGCTTACGCATTTGGCGAAATAACTATTCCTGTGCCTGTTGTCGCCGCCAGCATTGGTTCTCTTAATTCAGCATCGTTTGCAGCAAGAAACCCGTCGCCCGTTGAAGCAACCGAGGGGCAACTTTTTAACTCAGGGATTCCGGATAATTTATATAGGGTTCCACTGGGCAGTGCGGTTTATAACAGCAAGCTGATTATTGCAGCCAATGTAGGCTACGCAAACGAGATTCCTTGTGGGATATGGCGTAGGCCACTTACTCTTGCCACTACGGGTAGCCTTGAAGGCCCAGTCAGTCTGTATTCTGTCGATGCCCCCAGTCCGCGCTTAAAAAGTGGGCAAATGTGCGCCGTCCCTGCGGCTTGGCAGTCCGCACTAGGCGGGCCTGTTTTGACATCTACAGGGAGCCTATCTATTAACGGCAACCTTTCACACGGCTTAGATGTTTTTGCATTTAACCCAGACAATTTGGCTGGGGTGAGCTTTATATCCGGGACTTTGCCAAGTCAGGCTGGTGTTCCCGCTGGGTCAGTAAAGCTGGCGGCAGCAACATCCGGTGCGCTGGCTGGGCAAATGATCGGTTTGACCGGCGGAACTGGGTTTCAGAGTGATAACTCAAGCGGCGTAAGGCGGATTACTGCGTGGGATAACACAACCAAAATAGCGACGCTGGATTTCGCGTTTTCTAACGCGGTAGATACGACTACTACATATAAAGTATTCCAAACCGTCGCGTCTTCAACGCTATTGAATTACCCAATCTCTACCCCGTTAGAAAATAACGACGCCTATATTGCAACTATATTTTCATTCGCTCCATCCGTTTGGGTAGACGCATGGAAGTACGCTGGCGTGTGCATTCCGCACGGAACGAACTCAATACTATTTTTTGGCCGCACAGGGAACGCGTTTGCACGATACAACAACGTGCAGTCGCAATATGATCCACAGTATCCTATTACCGGCCCAAGAGCGTATCCGTACTATTACCGATGCTGGGCGTATGATCTAAATGACTTGGCGGCAGTTAAGGCTGGAACAAAAACGTCATACGAAGTCAATCCATATGCCGTTTGGAATTTTACTCTGCCTATTGGCGGTGTAGGTAATAATATAAACGGGCTTTGCTATGACTCGGTTAATAGAAATATAATCATTAGTCAAGAAAGCGCGGGATCTTTTGGCGAGTGCGCTTTCCATGTAATCCGAGTAAATAACGCGGTGTCGGCCTAAATGCCATTTAATCTTCTCAGCGGCCCTTCTGGACCCACCTTCGGCGCGCCTAATACGGCGGGTGGCTCTGCGCCTGTAATCACTTCGCCCTCTTCCCTCGTAGTAGGCACGGTCGGAACGATTTACCCAACGACGACTTTTACTGCGACCGGAACCGCACCGATTACTTGGACGGTGCAAAGCGGGACACTGCCTACTGGGATGAGCTTTAGTTCTGGCGGCGTTCTGTCAGGCACTCCCACAGCTACTGCAAGTGGGTCGATTACGTTCAGAGCCACTAACGCTTTTGGGTTTGCAGATAGGCCATTGACGCTGACGGTTAATTCGTCAAGTGGGCCGGTGCTTATTACAGCCCCAACAGTCGCTTCATGGCCCTCTACTGACCCAGTAAATCGAGTTGGGACTATTCTTGTTGCGACACAAGCGACTTGGCAGGATCAATACCCCATTGAACTAAGCGGTACTGTAGGAGCAACCCGCCCCGGCGCAGGGCAGATTTATATTGGTGATGGGGTTGGCCCCGCGTCTTCCCAGCTTAATACAGCGGGCGCTTTTACAGACGGTAACTGGTTTATAGTTTTCACCCCCGGTGCACAAGATACCTATAACACACAAGTTACAGCATACAATCCGACTACTAAAGTAGCTACTGTTGCATGGCCTGCTGGGTTTAATAATCCCGGTACAGGCGCGCAGTGGAAAATGCTTAACCGCTACCCGATCCAGCGTGAGTGGAGATGGTTGCGTAATGGCGTTGTTATTCCAAACGCGCTTGGATATGTATATACAGTTCAGCCAGCCGATTTAGGGGCAACAATTCAAATACAGGAAACAGCAGGATTTATTCCGGCCAACACTCCTTCAAACGTATTTGTCAGCCCGACCATTACAAGCACGACCACCAGCACAGCAATTTCCATTACCACCGCTGGCATTTCAAGCGGGATCATTGGCCCCAGTAATCTTACCTATGTTGGGTCGTTTAGAGCGCCAATGGGCGCTGCTGGATCAGCTAAAAATATGTCAGTTAGGCCAGTTGGGTCTAACGGGCAACCCACATTGCTTATTAGTAGCGATAGTGGGGATTCTGTGCGGGTTATGGAATGTTCCATATTGGCTGATGGCTCGTTGGGGACGCCTAGCACAGTACCGGACCCAATAAACTTGCCGTTTTCTACAGCACTTCAGTCCGTCCCAAGTCCGCCTTATTTTCCTATAGGGGTGGATATGGGGGTTAACGGCACAAATGATGGCATAAACCCAGCCGGTAATTCGCTAATGTGGCCGGGATCTTTTGTTCTTTCTGGTACAGAGTTTGTTTTTGGTGGTACATCTGTATATTCAAACGATGTTACGGGTCTGCTTTATCTCGCTAACCCAACAAACTTGAGTTCCCCCGCTGTAACGGGGCCGGTTAATCTTCTTGACACCCCAAGAACAGGCGGGGTTTTCGACCGGGATCTAAACAGCAAAGGGGCTATTAGTGGTGGCGCTTCAATTCCTTCTACTTGGCAATCTGCTTTGGGTGGGGATATTCTTTTTTCCAATCCAAGTACATCAGTAATTGGATCGCAGAGTAGAAGTCCTGCGCTCTTTGCCGTTTCTTCATCAACGATCCGATCCGCAGCGGCTAAATCAGAAAGCGGCGCATTACGCGCAGCTACTTCTACTACGATCCAACTAGCGGCGGGAGCGACGGGTACAACATCAAACTATTACGACGGCTTTGCTATTAGTGTAAACGGGATTCTTGGGCTTATATACGTCCAATCGTACGACCCAGTAACAAAGACAATTACTGTTCCCGCAATGGCTTCGGTACCGTCTGTGGGTACTACTTATAAGCTCGTCCCGCCTGCTTATGGGCGGGGGTTGTCATGGGACACTGGAGATCCGGCAACTGTAAATGGTGTTTCGGTACCCAACCAGATTTATTATTGGGTAACAGCGGGGCAATCTGCTTGTATGTTCCCTAACGGAACTAATAGCGCGGTAGTCTTTGGTGGGGCTTTAACTGGACCTGCGGCTTATGGTATAAATGGGTTGCCAACGGCTTTAGACGGTACATACATTCGTATTTACGACCCGATCAACCCAGCAGGAACTGGTCAGCATGTATTTTCTGGCGAGAACCCCGGACTAAGACTATGGGTTTTTGACGCAAATACGCTAGCTTCAGTTGTTACTGGATCGATTGACCAACGTAATGTTGCGCCTGCTGCGGTGTTCAGTATTCAGACCCCGTATGAAGATGTGTTGTATGGTCAGCCTTATAGTGGTGGTGGTATTACATTTGATTCTACGACGAACAGACTGTACATTATGTACTTAATCAACAGTGAATTTGCGTTACGCGGAATCGTACATGTCTATCAAGTTTCATAGCGGGGTACGCTAATGCCAATTTCATCTAGCCAAGTCCTAAATACGTCCAGTTCGTTTTACTCTTCGATTGTCGAAGCGTTTTTGCTTGGGCAGAATACCGGGTCTAATAACCTATTAAACTTAAAAACTGGGACAACACAGGCGTCAACGCTGTCTGGTGGGGCGTCACTTGGATCTGATGTGGATGGCGATTACGTTCAGGTCACATCTACGTCTAGTAGCGAAAGGAGGATCACAACTTCAGTTAATAGAAGTGATTCTGCCTATACTTTTATTTGCACGGCAAAACTTGACACCAATTCAACCCCTGCAAATTTTGGGGGCATGTTTGCTTTAACAGATTCCGCTAATGGTGGTTTGGGTTCTTTACAATACGAAGCTGGTTCCCCTGTTTGGTACCACAATAACGGCACTTTCGCCGCGCTTGGAAACGGCGTAACGACCAGCACCTCCTTTACAACATATGTAATCGTTTGGACGGGGACGCTGTTAAAGTTTTTTAGCTCCATTTACGCAAGCCAATCCATTTCTTATACAAGCGCTCCTCTTACCGGGACAGCGGCTTATCTGCGGGTTGGAAACGAGAGGGTCGGCGTCTCTTCATGGCCCGGTAAATATTACTTTTTTGCCCGCATTAACTCTGCGCTGTCAGATGTAGACGCACAAAGTATCGCTAACAATGTGAGCCAGCTACTAGCCAGCCCCCTTGAGGTTCGCATCACTTGGGCCGAAGCTCAGTATCAATCGTCCGGTGTGTCGCCATCGACAGACTATTCTGAACCCTTGTCCCGTGGTATCTTTCGTGGTATTGAGCGCGGCGTCGCTTAAAAGGACTTTTTAATGAGCACAATCTCTATCCCTTGGGGCACCGCGTATACGTTCCGCGCCCCCATCGTCAAGGCTGGGTCTACGGATTACGCCCTTACCGCTGACTGGACGCCTGCTGCTGGGGATGTGAAAGTTAGTAAAGACGGCGGGGCATTCGCCAATATCGCTACGCTGCCTACCTTTATTGCTAGTGCCGCTGCGCTTAACTGGACCCTGAGTGCTGCTGAGACTGAGGCCACCGAAGTAGTCATCCAAGTGATTGACTCGGCTACCAAGGCTGTGCAAGATCAGTTCTTCCGGCTGCAAACGACCAAAGCCGCTGCCCTGCAAGTAGGCGTACCCCAAGCCGCACAAAGCGCAGGCGACACCGCGATCACCCTCGACGCTACCGCTGCCGCGCAGACTGACTTCTACAAAGGCTCGGTTGTTGCGATTATTAGCGGCGACGGCGCGAATCAAGCCCGGATCATCACGGCCTATAACGGTACGTCCAAAGTAGCAACGATTGACCGGGGTTGGGATGTGGCGCTCACCACGGGGGGCACGCGAAGCGTGTTTGCAGTATTCCCGCAAGGGCTGAACCAGCCTCTGACATCCGGCCAAACTACCGCTGCTGTACCCACCACTGCTCAGATCGCTACCGAGATTTTCGACACTCAGACGGTTGAAGCGGGTATGACCTTCCGGGGTGCGCTGCGTTTGATGGGTGCTGTGCTGGTTGGTCGGCGTTCGGGTACAGGCTCCGGTACTGAGGTGTTCAATGCTGCTGTGACTAATGCCAAGCCCCGTGTTACTGCAACGATTGACGGCAACGGCAACCGCACTAATGTGACTACCGATCAGACTCCGTAATGACTACCTCCGGTACCTCCTCTTTTGATCTTCAGATTTCGGACCTGTTCGAAGAAGCATACGAACGGGCGGGTTCCGAGTTGCGCTCAGGCTACGATTTTCGTACCGCTCGGCGTAGCTTTAATCTGCTGACATCGGAGTGGGCTAACCGGGGGATCAATCTTTGGACGGTCGAGAGCGGAACGATTGCGCTTGTGGCGGGCACCGCTACATATAACTTGCCAGTAGATACGATTGACCTGATTGAGCATGTGATCCGGCAAAACCCCGGCAATGCGTCTACGCAGACAGACATCAGCATCTCGCGTATATCAGTATCGACATACTCCACGATCCCAAACAAGCTCAATACGGGTAGGCCCATTCAGGTCTACATCAACCGGCAGTCAGGGATTGCGACTCCTGCTGGCATTCAATACCCGACCATCACTGTATGGCCGGTGCCGCCTGATAACACCTATACGTTTGTGTACTGGCGGCTGCGTCGGCTTCAAGACGCTGGTAATGGCGATGGGACTGCGGATATTCCTTATCGTTTCTTGCCCGCGCTGACCGCTGGGCTGGCGTACCAGATCGCAATGAAAATCCCCGAGGCCGCGCCGCGTTTGCCAATGCTTCAGGCTGAATATGAGAGGCAGTGGGATTTAGCCTCTTCAGAGGATCGTGAGAAGGCCCCCATTCGCTTCGTACCAAGAAACACATTTTATAGATAGGGGGAGCCGTGCCGAATCGGTTTTCCTCTGGTAAGTTTTCAATCGCGCAATGCGATAGGTGCGGGTTCCGGTTTAAGCTGCAAAAGCTTAAATCATTGACGATTAAAACTAAGCGTGTAAACATTCTTGTATGCCCGGAGTGCTGGGAACAAGATCATCCGCAGCTTCAGCTTGGTCTTTATCCGGTCAACGATCCACAAGCAGTACGCAATCCAAGATCGGACGTTACTTCTTTCCCGCAGAGCCGCAGCTATACAGAGGTCATTTATAACGGCGTAGGCGTAGGTCTTGCAGCAGGAACTCTTGCTACTAATGGATTGCCGCCAACGCCTCCGACTACTGGGATTACGTTCTTCTCTGGTGGATTCTACGCGGGCGGGTTCTACGCGGGCGGGTATTTTAGTGTTGGAGGCGGCAGTACGCCACCGGCATCAGCTACGACGTTCTTCTCTGGTGGTATGTTTGAAGGCGGCATGTATGCCGGTGGATTCTTCTAATTAAGGTGTTATAAAATGGATCTCAAAAGCGCACTCAAAGCTCACATGAGCAAGGGCAAAACTGCCCACCCCGACAAAGCCGTCAAGAAAATGAAGGCCGGTGGTGTTACTTCGATGGATGCCAAGACTTACGGTCGCAACATGGCTCGCGTCATGAACCAGCGGAGCAAAACCAAATGAAAACCGCTCAACCTAAATCAGTCCCTGTGCCTAATACTGCTGGCTATCCTCAGACGGATATTGGCCGTGCTGGCGTGTGGACCAAGGGCAAGTTCCCTCCCAGTGTCGGTCAGAAAGAGTACAGCACCGTGCGCGGTGCGGGTGCTGCCACCAAGGGTACTAAGTTTCTGAAGAACGTCGCGCTTAGCAAATGAACTACGCCGAGCTTGTTGCAGAGATTCAGTCGTATACAGAGAATGTATTCTCAACGGCTGACATTGATACTTTCATTACGCAAGCAGAACAGCGTATTGCTAATGCCGTACAGCTTCCTGCGTCTTTTAAGTATTCAACGCTGACTACAAGTATTGGTGTGGCTACGGTCACGCTACCTGCTGATTATCTATCTACGTTCTCGGTCGCGCTTCAGTTGCCTTCTGGTACGCAAGCCTATCTGATGAACAAGGACTTTACGTTCTTGCGGGAAGCATTCCCAACGACAGCTACCGGTCAGCCTCAGTATTACGCCCTGTCCCAAGCATACGAAATCACGCTTGCCCCCGCCCCCAGCGCAGTTTACCCAGTCAACGTGGCGTACTACGGCTACCCATCTTCGATCACCGCCCCTGCGGGTACTAGCTGGCTTGGCGATAACTTCAGTTCTGCATTGCTTTACGGGTCATTGATCGAAGCCTACATTTTTATGAAAGGCGACGCGGATATATTGGCTGCGTATGATAAGCAGTTCAAAGAAGCGATGGGGCTCCTTAAGCAGCTCGCAGATGCCAAGAATCGTCAGGACACGTTCCGCAGCGATCAGGTCCGCTACCCGGTAACATAAAATGTCTCAAGTCGTTTGCAATTCATTCAAGGTCGAACT